>Ga0210401_10000277_pt1 | contig 64242 bp, 94 predicted proteins | sample IncBWH32MmetaG_FD_150866 | JGI IMG/M metagenome (GOLD analysis project Ga0210401, IMG submission 150866) | Forest soil microbial communities from Barre Woods Harvard Forest LTER site, Petersham, Massachusetts, United States - Inc-BW-H-32-M | ecosystem: Environmental > Terrestrial > Soil >...
CCGAACAATCCACCAGATTTTTTGCTTTCCACCGCAAATTTTTTCCTCGCATTCCCGCCGGTGCGCCGTCACGGACTGCTGCGCCCAGGCGTCTATCTGCACGTGCGCCTGTATTTCCTTGCGGGTCATCTGAGCAGCGCCCATTATGTCAGCCTCCTGACCTATCAGAAATATACCGCGAGTAGTCGCCGATGATGAAAGCTCCCTTCCCGGCCGCCCACGAGCCAGCAACCAGGCGCAGTTTTTCGACGTCCACCTCGCGCTTGGACTCGGGTACCCCGTCGTACTCAGGCCACACCCGGTAGAAGTTCTCTCCGTGGTGCGCTCGGTCGAGAAAGTCCTGGGCTAAGTCGTAGTACTTCAGGTACACCAGTTCTGTGTGGGCGAACGTCTTGGCGTACCTATAGGTCTCTTCCCGATCTGATGGCCAGTCGTTCTTGGCGCAGTAGCGGAGGACATCGTCTATCTTGCCTACACCAAGTTCTCCGCGGTACTCGCTCAGCATGTTCATCTTGGCCACCGAAAACTCCTGCGCGGTGTACCGTCCGTGATATTTCTGGTTCGACATTCCTCGCATGTTCCTGGTTCCTGTCCTCACGTAGGGAAAATGCTCGTGCGTGCTGCCGTGTCTTGCAAGACCATCCGGCTACCGCCTGGCTGTGCAGACGAAAGAGCCCTCCCCAGCCAGGCGGCAAAAGGAGGGCCATTCGTACTACTTCTTGTCTTCATCGTCCTCGCTGCGCCGCCACTCCGTCAGGCTGTCCAGCGACAGCTTGACGTTGTCCGATTCGGCTTCCAGCGCCGCGGGGATCATATCGATGTGAATCCACGGAGCATTCTGCGGGGATAACTTCAGGGAGACGGATCCCACCACCGCAGAGATGTCGTGCTCCTCGCCTTCGGCCATCACCAGGACGACCTTCGGCATGATCTTCCACGCGTCGCCCTCTACCCGGATGTACGGGTAGCGCTTCTTCTGCTCCGCCATTACGAAGCGGGCTTGTCAGAGGCGGCTGATGCGCTCGTACCAGTCGGGGAGGTCGCTGAAGCGGACGAGCTCGACGGTACCGAAGTAGGGGTGGCGACCACTGCCGAAGCCACGTCCTGAACCTCCGTCTCGACCTGACCGGCCGCGGTCTCCACGTCCTGCTCGCCCTGCTTCTTGAGGGCCGCGTAGTCATCGCTGACGACCGTTGCGGCGCCCTCGTAGCCGCTCTTGAGGCCGTCGAGGACCTGGGACTTCAGCGCGTGGTCCGGCAGGTCGCGCTCGATCATGGCCCACAGGCCCTTGAACGCGTTGCCGATGCGGTCCAGAAGCGCCTGATGGTCGGCGCCCTGGGCCGCGATGGTCTTCTCCACGATGGGGTCAGCCATTGGGGTTTCTCCTTTTTATGAACGGAACCCAGACGAGATTGGGCTCCTGCTTCTCCCTGAGTTCGTTGGCGGCGTCCGCGGAAGCGTTGATGGCTCCCACGTCCTCGCCTTTCAGGAAGCGGTAGGCCAGGTCGGCGACGCGTAGGGCAGACGCCCGCTCCGACCCGTGGACTTGAGTGTATACCGCTGCGAAGCCGAGGGCTCCGAGACGGCGAACCACGTCAAGGATCTTGTCTATCCCGGAAGTTATGGCAGTGGTTCTCGGCACAATTCCTCTTTTCCGGTTGACATTCTACCTCGCGGGTATGGAGGATGCAGTTGGAAGAACTTCTCAGAAGGGAACCGAGATGACCCTCACCATCGATCGTACCGCCGAAGACACGCAGGTCGAAGCGGTAATCGACCTGGAGAACGGCACCTGGACCTGCACGGTGCACGAGGTCACCGTGGACATCGCGAGCGGCCTGGAGTGTCCGGACTGCATGAATGCCGTGCACGCCCCGCCGGACGCCCGCGAGTTGGTAAGCTGACGGAGTCCACCAGACACAGCGAAGCCCCGGCCCTCCTACCTAGATGGAGGAGTCCGGGGCTTTGTGCTGCTCAGACTACAGATTCGGGTTGAACCCAAGGAGCGCGAATCCGAGGAGGAGAGCCATACCCGCTCCACGAACGGCACGCTTCGTCGCGCCACGCGGTGAACGACGCGGCTGGGCTGGCTTGTGCTGACTGGGACGGCCCCGGGGCTTCCAGCCGTCCTCTTCCTCGTCCGGCTGCCAGAACTCCGACTGCTCGATCTTCTCCGACGGGGAGGAGCTCTCCGGGTCTTTCGCAGGAGAGACGGACGCCCCGGTAGAAGTGCCCAGGATGTCCTCGGTAGGTAAAGGGCCGAGATCCTCCACCGGATCCATGGCCTGCGTCTCCTCGATCTGCTTCTGGACGTTCGGCGCCACAGGGCCGGAGAGGATTACTCCCGGTGGCTTGAGCTCTGTGATGACCTGCGGGTAGTCAGGACCGGCCGGATGGCGCTGAGCGGGCGTCTGCGGCCTCTGCGCGGGCTGCGGGGGCTTGTGGGCGTTGTGCCACTCCGCGTGCTCCTCGTGGGCTCCGAAATGCTCGATACCGACCACCAGGGACGTGCTCCAACGCGCCCGCGGATGGGCCATTCTGCCATCCTCGTAGTCCGAGTAGGCGAAGACCAGCACCTCGTTGCCCATGCGGATGGCGAAGCACTCCGGGTAGTCCTTCATCTCGATGTTGCTGGCCAGCAGGATGGTCAGGGTGACGCTGAGCTGGGAAACCGGTCCGACCACAGTACGGGTGGATTGGATGGGAAGGGTCATTTCTAGAACTCCTCGATGAAGACGGTGTAGGTGACGAGCGGTGCTGAGTTGGTGGCAAGTGATCCGCAGAGGGCGCACGGTGAGCGTTCGTCCTTCTTGACCGCCCGGCAGTTCGAGCGGAAGCACCGCGGCAGCGGGAGCAGGGACATCGGGTTCGGCTTGTAGCGGGGAGCCGGGTGGGCCAGCGACGGGAACGCCGAGCGGGGGATGCGGAGCTTGGGCTTGCGGCGTGGCTTGGCAGCTTGCTTCAGGAGCATGGGGAACCTCGCGGTGGTGGAGTTTTCGCCTGAGTGTTGGAGACAAAAATACCCCGGCAGCGGTCAGAATCAAGGCGTGCGGGCCGATTTTCTGTTCCCTGCCGGGGTACTCGTTCCGCAGCACGGCGAGGCGGCTGGCTGCAGGGTGGTGCTGGTCTCGCTTGGAGGCCGGGGTGGAGCTCTATCTAATTCACGGAGTGGGTGTACTTCGTCATGATTCCTCCAACCCTTCGGGAGCAGGGGCACAAGTAGTCCATGTATAGGGGACTTGCCGAGCCAGATACCTTCACACGGGCCTTTCCTACCTCTGCACAGCTCAGCTCCGACCGTACAAAGAACCCAATCCAGCCAAGTCCGGCAGTATCCCCGTCGTGCATTCATAATCCGGGGGCTGCTTATCGCTCACCCCTCAAGCCCTCTCTGCTGCTTCGCAGAGTCGGGCTTTCCCGTCCCGGCCTGTATTCGGGGCGGAAAGGATACTCCAGGGCGCATACGCAGACTTTCCTAGCGCAGAGGCGACCCCTGGAGCAACGCAGCCTAGGTCGGGCTTGAACCGACGATCTTCTGGTTGAGAACCAGACGAGCTTTGCCATCAGCTCCACTAGGCCTTAAATGACTCGGGTTGCACGTCGCCGGGTGATCAGTCCTCGGTGACATTGGCGCACAACCCGAATCGCAGCGTTGACGGGATTTGAACCCGCGTTCTCCGACTTGAAAGGACGGCGAGCTTTCCAGACAGCTCCACAACGCCTTGCGGGGAACGGGCTGCCACAATTCCACAAAGGACAGCCCGCCCGCATTCCCCAATGCTCCCTGCCCGCTGCCAGCGAGAGGGTATTGCGCGCACCAGAACCCCACCCATGGCGTCTGGTGCGCTCGTGGCTCCGGCAGGGTTCACACCTGCAACTCTAAAGGGATACCCGAGCGTTCTTACGGGGATCCAGAGAGGGGAGTCGAGGCCCTGTGGAATCCGTTCACGACGTCGGACCGAACGCGTTTTGTATTTTAAACTACGGAGCCTTGTCACCAGGGCAGGGATTCGCACCCACATCTGCACGTTCTGGGCCATCGCCTATCTACGTGCCGCTTTGCTGGACTAACCGGGTACCCAGCTGACCATTAAGCTACCTGGCGTTCATGAGCAGGGATTCCTGGTACGAACCTTGGGGGCCTGTGTCAAAGGAACTCCCGTAACGCGACCTGCTACCGCGCTTCCCAGGGCCCAGTGGGCCTTTGCCTTGTAATTGGACCGGCGTTCTGGTCATGCCGGTTGCTTGACCCGCCTTGAGAGCGACCGGACGGGAACGGTCTGGGAAGAAGCAGCCATGTGCGTTCAGAGCTGCCGCTTTGCTCAGTGGACCGGGTGGATTTGAACGCACCATCTTCTCTGTGGTTCCGCTGACTACCTCGACGGATAGTGCCGAAAGGTTGGACGTGAGGACGCAATCTGACGGAAAGCGTTGTCTCGTTAATCGGCGGCAGAGATGTTCTTCCTCTTGAACTACTGGCCCTTGACCATGGGACGAGTGCCTCGTGCGCATGCTCGACGCACTTCGCCTGTCGGCCGCTACCGCTGAGCGAAAACCAGCCAGTACCCGGACTACCCACTAACCCGGGCACCCTGGGAAGCATCCTCGTCCCATGTCATCCACACAGGCCGGGGAGGGTCGCTGTGTGGAAATCAATGAAGCATCACTGTTCAGTTCTCAAGTAGCTCCGCAGGAGCCAGGGCTCTAGCGTGCACCAACCGGCCGGGGCCGACAGCCTTCGGCCGGTCCGCTTCAGCGGGGGAGAGAAGCGAAGCGACCGTACCGGCCGGTTGGTGCTGGGGTCAAAGCTATGGGAGTCTCCAGCTGGTGTCAAATGTTGCAGGTCAGACAGGGTGCACCAACTGAACTGTTCAGCTGCCGGTGTAGCCGAGAGCCGCCTTGAGGTTGTCCATGGTCTGCGGGCTCACCTTGTACTGGACCGGCTTGGTAGCCAGGATCGACTCCAGCGACGCAGGCTCATTGATGTGGAGCATCTTGCCGGACTCGTGGACGGCGTAGACGCGGTCGTCGCCGACGATGGACCAGACTTCGATCTGCATGATTTCCTCCAAGGTAATGGGTGGCTTCGGGGGGATGACGACGGGCTTGGGGTCGATTCCGGGCAGATAAGCAGCGCACGAAGACGTGTCGTAGCCGCTGTTCGATGCGTACTGCTTCATCAGCGCGCCAGCAGGCAACGCGGGGTCTCCGTCGTAGTTGGCGACCCACCAGTGCGGCTCTGGGACGCCTGCGGCGGCGAAAGCGTCCTTGCCCGCCTGCCAGTTGTTCTGCTGGTTGGTGTTGAGCCAGGGATCCTCGCCAGCGGCCCGGCGCATCTCGACCCATTGGACCCACTCAGGCCAGGTCCCGTTGTCCGGCGGACCGTCTCCGATGACCCCTTTGTTGTCCGCGGGGTTCACCGTTATCCGAAGAACTTCCTTGCCGGGGAACCTGGCCGCGATGGAATCCGCGTCCGGCCAGTTGCCATCGTCGTACCCGGCGTACAGGTCACCGCCCTGGGGAAGCTCATTCACGTCGATGGCGTCGTACATGGTTCGCGTCATTTTTCACCTACCTTCGAAGAAGGGCCGCAGGGCGCCCAGCACGGCAACGAGCAGTCCTACCCCGCGCAGAACGTCGTCGTGGTTCCACCAGAACGAATTCAGGAAGCGGTTCGTAGGAGTACGCACGTCGATCCCCCTAGCAACTGCCGATGGAGGGGAAAGTGGCTCGCTTAAGTTCGCCATTGATTTTCGCCAGTTCTGTCAGGTAAGCGTCGATGACCGCCGTGTCCTGGGCCGGGGTGTTGTTCTTCGAGTGCAGGAACGCGACGATGAAGTTGTTCAGGTTCGCCGTGTTCTCGTTGCTGATGTTAGCGCGGTCCTTGATGACGGCCAGGAACTCCTGGTTGACCTTCGTCTGGCAGGCAGACTGCGCAGCCACCCGGTTCGCCAGGTTCGTTCGCTCAGTCTGGTCCACGAAGCCCAAAACCGCCACTGCGACCGCGAGAAAAAGAGCCAGCCACCCGATGTACCGCTGGGCGTTCTGTACCGTCACACGCATCCAGATCAGTCCTTGGTCTTGTCCCTTTTGGTCCTGATCGCCGCCACGGCGCCCACCAGCGCCGTGAACACCGTGTCGAATCCGGAGGAGACGCCGAAGTGCTCAACGACTCCCGCCAGATGAACGCCGCCCCAGGAAACAACCAGGATCCCCAGAAGGACGGTTTTTGCGGTGCCGTTCACCTGCTCTCCCCTCCGAAGTTCCATGTCTCCTCCACTGAGCTCCCACCAAAGCCCTGTAGCTGGTTTATGAGGGCGTCACGTCCGTTGCCGCGCCGTTGAGGCCGGGGGCGACTTGCCGGGCCACCTGCTTGGCCTTGGGGGCTTCTGACGGACCCTTCATGTCCTGCTGCTGTCCTAACGCTTCGAGCTCGCGAACCCGAGCGTTTGCCTTGTTCAGCGCGATCTTCAGCATGGTCAGCTGGTGATGCGCTTCACTGAGCTCCTCGCGGTACGCCGCAAGAAGTTCGTCCGTGGTGATGGTTATATTTTCCATTTCGCCCTGTTTCCGGTTACCAAGATCATTTTAGGAATTGAAAAACGCTCCAAAAATTTTGGGGCTTCTTTTCATGGTACCGCGGCTCACACGGGCGCCTAAACGACCTTCACGGTGCACCCGCCGTACGCGGTGATGGTGTTGCTGGCGCTCGCCGTTCCCCATGCGAAAGCCATGGCCAGCGTGTTCGCGGAACTCGTGGTAACCGCCGTCGCAGCGAGTGATGTGCAGTACGTGTCGGTCGAGTCGTTCGCAGTGCTCGGAGCCCAGGAGAGCCTGATGCTGGAGGCCACGGAAGTCGCGCTGTAGAAGTTGAGGAGTATCTCGTACTCGTAGGGAAGTCCGGTGAGACCGGCGCTGTCCGTGATGAGCGCGAGGTGCGCGAGCAGCGTGCTGTTCCAGAAGGCGCTGAAGGCCAGCGTCACCGTGCCGGTGGTGGAGAACTGGCCGTAGCCCTTCATGGAGTACACCGAGCCGGTGAACGGCTCGTTGGCCCTGATCGACGACGCCTGGAGGTTCGTGGTCGCCGTCGTGTTCGCGATCGTCGTGGTTCCGGTGACCGCAGTGAGCCCCGGCTGCTTCGGCGCGTTGCCCGCGTAGAGCGCTCCACTGGTGGCGCTCACGTTCGTGTAGCTGACGAAGCCGGTCATCGTGCTGAAGTTGATGAGCGCTCCGGTGGGCGCCGTGGTCCACGTGGCGCTGATGTTCTCCAGTGCGACGGAATCCGTGGCGTTCGGGGAGGTGACCGTGATCCCGTTGGCCACCGTGGCTGGGGTTCCCGAGGACAGCAGGACGTCGCTCATCGTGCCCATCTGCGGGCCGAAGTTCACCATGTCCTGGGCGGTGGAGAAGCCGGTGTAGAACCCGCCGGAGTACAGGTACAGATGGCTGATGAAGACCGAGCGGCTGTTGTTGTCCACGTAGACGTGGTTTCCGCCGTTCAGCTGCGAGGTCTCCATCTTGCAGTCGGTGAAGTAGATGTTGCTCGGGCCGCCGGTTCCGCCAGTACCCTGCGTGATGCGCACTGCTCCGGTGAGGAACGCCTCCCAGCGGCAGCCGTGGAAGATGATGACGTTCGTGGTGTCGGTGGAGTTCCCGTAACCGGTGGCAGAGGAGGAGTTTCTGATGTAGCAGTTCGGGGCGAGCGTGCTGGCCGTGGTGGATCCGGATCCGCCGAAGATGACGTTGTAGAACCTGCTGTCCCAGAACTCCGCGCAGTCGATGATGATGTCTGCGTTGTTGTTGAAGTAGACCTCGGAGAAAATCATGTTGTCGACGTAGTAGCAGTCGACCAGTGCTCCGGTCTGGTTGTTTCCGTTGACGCCGATGTTCTCCAGGGAGCAGTACCTCGCGTGCGTGCTGCCGCTGCCGGGGGAAGTGGTGGCGCCGGTCTGGAGCAGAGTTCCTACGCCGTTCTTCTTCAGCGTTGTGGTGTTCTTACCGGCTCCCACCATGCGCACGCCGATGTACCCGTTGGTTCCGTTGTTCAGCTTCAGGGCGACCGCGGGAGAGCCGGACGGGGTGCACTTGTAGGTACCCGGCGGGAAGTACACCACGCCGCCGCCGACCGCGTTGCAGGCTGCCAGGGCGTTGTTGATGGCGGTGGTGGAGTCGGCCACGCCGGTGGGGTCGGCGCCGTACTGGGTGACGACGTTGAACCAGTCCGAGTTGACGTTCAGGTTCAGCCAGCTGGGAGAACCGGAAGTCCCCTCGTTGACGAAGAATCCCTTGACGTCGGTGGCGATCGCCGTCATCCCCTGCGGGGGGCTGGCGGGAAGCGTGCTGAACGTGCAGACCTGGCTGCCAAGCTTCAGGTCGATGGCGTCCCAGTTGTTGTCGAATTGGCCGACGACATCGACGTTGTCCGACGCCTCGACAATTTTAACGAGGCCGTACCTCGCGGTAAGGGTGGTCACTTCGTCGGCCCTTCAGTCGTCATGGCCTTCTGCATCCTGATGGAGAACACTAGGGCACGCCGCTCTTCGTTCTTCGGGTCGTTCGGATCGTACGCACTGCGTATCTTCTCGAACAGGTTGTCCGGGTCGTTGTGGGTGTACTGCTTCCTCAGTTCCGCAAGCCTGCCGAGGTGCCCGTCCCGGGCCGTCTTCTCGTCCACGTGGTACACGAAGTCCGGCCGGTGCGGTCCGAGATCCATGTACTGCTCGTGCAGTGCGATGCCCAGCAGGCTGTCGAAGTCCTCCGGGTCGATTCCGTACTGGGCGACGCGCAGTCCGAACAGCTCGTGCGGAAAGCAGACGGCGTGCAGCAGGGAGCCGTCCCCGCGGTCCAGCTCGATCATCCAGATGGGCTGCTCTGCCTTCAAGTCCGCGGATACATCTCGAACCGCGGTCACGGTGTAGTTCGTCGTCATCGGTACCTCGATACAGAATACTGGATCGTCCAGTTGTTCGGAGCTGCTGCCGACAAAGTGAATGTGAACCCGGTGACACCTGCGGCGTTCATTGTGTACCCCGGAATGGTGGTCGTGCTTGTGCAAGCGTATACCGGAACGATGACCGGCGTGGAGTACAGGGTGGTGCCGAAGCCCAAGGCGATCGAACCGACACCTGAACTGATGAAGCCGGTGGCTCCCCAGAAGTAGGCGAACTGCGGTCCGGGCGCCACGGAACCGGCGTTGGAGGTGTACCCGTCGACCTCGACAGAGGAGTCGGAGGCACCGCTGTTGTAGGTGAAGAGAATCTGGCCGCCGTGGGTGATGCCGTTCGGGAACAGACCGAACTGGGAACTGGTCCTGGTGAGCTGTATGTGGCCGCCGTCGTTGACCCCGTTGGTCACCATGTCCATACTCAGGCCAAGGTCGCCGACCAGCAGGGCGCCGCCGTGCTCAGGGTTCGAGGGGGTCGTCTTGATGACCGCGAGCTGGATACTGCCCGGACCCGACATGTACAAGCGCTGGCTCACGGAAGAACCGTCGTAGAACGATGTGTACGCAGCGGTGTTGACGCCGATTCCGGCGCCGGTCTGGCTTCCGAACTCCACGGCGTTGATGACGGCCGGTCCTGTCCCGGTGACGTCGTACAGCAGCAGCGTGGGATAGGCGCCCGAGCAGTCCACTGTGAACGAGATGCCGTTGACCCCCGAGGCCAGGGTGATGGTCGTGTTGGCCGGGCTGACGTCGAATATCTTGTAGCCGTTGGCGTTGTAAGCGTGGAACCCGGCCATGTCCATGACGGCGCGCTGGCCGACGTTCGACGTGGCGATCGTGCCGCCGAGGATGATGGTCGCCAGGATCGTACCGGCGAGGAGCTTGCTGACGTTCATCGAGGATATGTGGCTGTCGTCGATGAGGACGGCGGTCACTCCGGAGCTCGGGGACGGCGGCGAGGTGTTCCCGGAGCTGTCCACCGCGATGAGCCGGATGTAGACGCCGGTCGTGTTGGTTACCTGGAATGTTCCGACCGCTTCGATCTTAGCGGCCATCATCCCCGCGTTGGCGATGAGCTTTCCGAGGTACGTGGCGGAACCCACGCCGGGCTGCGGGACGAAAGCCGGGTCGTAGCTGTAGTGGACCTCCAGGTGGTCCAGGTCGTTGGCCAGGTTGTAGCTGCCGCCGGTCTCCAGGCCGAGGTCCGACATGACCTGGACGGCCACCATGGAGGCGCTGACGACCGGTGCATCGGGCTGGAGGGGGGCGACGTTGTCCGTGGCCGTCACGAAGTTGCTCACGGCCGAGAAGGCACCGGTGTTCCCGGACACGTCCGTGCACGCGATCTGGAATTCGTACGTCTCGCCGCAGATGAGTCCGCCGATGATGGCGTTGTTGTTGTCGATGCCGACGAGCACCGTGGTCCACTGCGTGTTCTGCGGAGTGGCCAGCGGGTTGCTCCACGGGTTTCCCTGGATCGTGTTCCAGGGTTTTCCTTGCAGCTGCGACCAGGGAATCGGATAGATGGGCGTCGTGGAAATCCGGTACTGGATGATGTACTGGAACCCGTCGATCATCGTTGTGGAGTCGGTGTTCGCGGGGGTCGTCCAGTTGAGCTCAAGCTGGGAGAGGATCGTTCCGGTGGACGGGGAGAAGTAAGCGGCTGTGAAGATGTTCGCCGGTACGAACGCCGGTGTTCCGGGGACGGTGGGGTTTGGTCCCGGTGCGGGCGTGGCCAGGACGGCGGGCCCGGAGATGGCAGTGCCGCCGAGCCTCCCCAGCTGGGCGGCCACGAGGACTTCCCGGCTGTAGAAGACGTCGTTCAGCGTGGGCTGCACGAAAGTAGGTCCGCCGGGTCCGCACTGCGCTGCGATCTGGGCGACCTGGTACTTGATGACGTTGCCCGGCGTGTCCAGCGAGATGTAGTTCCCGGAGAAGTAGTCCTTCCACGGGATCGGAGTCCCCTTGGATGTGTCGATGACGTACGTCGGCGTCTCGGAGATGAGCTGGTCGTCGATGGCTCCGAGGGCTTGGTCGGCCCAGAAGTCCAGCGTCGGCGCGTCAGTCACACCGGACTGGGACAGATAGCTCTCGAATCGACCGAGCGATCCGTACGTGCTGGCCGTGCGCTCCACGTTCAGGCCGTTGTCGCCCTGCGCGAGCATCACCGTGGCTATCTGCGTGCGGTCGCGCGCCTGCGGGCTCGTCACGACCTCCCTGGACCTCCGGATGAACACGCTGGAACTGTGGTCCACCGCCAGCGTCGTCTTCGGGTTGTAGAGGTGCAGGGTGAAACCGGTCATCGAGAAGTCGCAGAGGCCTCCCTGCGACATCGAGATGAGAAGGTCGAACATGTTCGTACCGGCCGCGAAGGCGTTCGTGAAACCATGCGCCCAAGCCGCCCCCGAGCTGTCCTGCCCGGAGGTGAAGTCCCATGTGAGAAGCGGGAAGCAGCCGCGTGCCTGAGCAGCGACCAACAGGTCGTGCATGATCTTCCCGGGCGAGGCGCCGGAGAAGGACCAGGAAGTCGTGGTGTTCCCGACACCGCCCTGCGGGTAGACGATCGCCTGATTGAGGATGGCGACGATGCTCCGGCCGGTGGCCGACACGACCGCGGACTCATTCATGGACGGGTCGTAGTTGTCCTGCTCGTAGAACCCCCGCCAGATTTCCTGGAACCCGTTGCCGTCGCGCCGGTCCATCATCACGGCGAGTTGCAGGTCGCTGTCGGAGATGAGGGTGGAGGCGTTGGACGAGTTCAGGTTCCACTGGAAGGTGTGCGACCCGACGTTGTTGTAGACGTCCAGGATGGACAGGCTGACGAAGTACGGGAACTCGCAGAGGAGGGTGGCTCCATCCGCCGCGTAGACCCTGACCGTCATCGGTGTGTCCGCGGTAGTGGTCATCGCAGGTACTTCCTGTGCCCGAAGAAAACCAGCTGGGTGGAACCAGAAGTGGACGAGCCGCCGAAGGTGACGTTGATTCCGCCCCCGGTCTGGGAGGGGTAGAGCGTGAGCCAGTTCGCATCCCCGGCGTGCTGCATGCTGGACAGCGCGGGGGACCAGCCGGTTCCTCCGTCGTCAATGTTCATGTTCACGTTGTGCAGAACCAGGGTCTTCCCGGATGCCACGGTTCCGTTGTACTGCACCCAGGAGCCGGACTCGTTGTCGGTGACCCGCGGGTTGGTCACCGGACCGGCGATGCCCAGCTGCATGTCGTTGATGGGGGCGGTGGCTCCGGCGAGGCCCGTCACGACGCCCGAGAAGCCAGCTGAGACGGTCGCCAGGACGATGTCGGTGGGATCCCTCCAGAAGGGGTCCGGGAACGTCAGCTCGACCGTTATGAGGGCGTCCGTGACGGGGATGAGCGTCGGCCGGACGACCGAGTCGACAGCCACCAGGCCGAGCCGGGTGGTCCCGTCGGACCTGTTCCTCAGAAGCGACGCCAGATTCCTGCGCCGCTGGAAGAGCAGGTTCAGGCTGTCCAGGTTCTGGTCGAAGTTCTGCCGGGCCTGATCGATGGAGGTGGGGGCTGCTCCGGTGGACTGGTTGTAGGACGACACGTGCATGGTGAGAAGTCTCGTCATGGCGGTGAAGTACTGCGGGAACCAGAACTCGCCGTGCGACTGGGCGAGCTGGAACATGCCGTTCGTTCCGCTGCTCGTGCTGCCGGTGGAGGAGCCGCCGCCCGTGTTCACACCGGCCCAGTCGTCCAGTCCGGACCAGGTGCGGATGTCCCAGATCTTGTTCCCGGCGACGTAGTTGGACAGGGCGACCCCGTCGTACGTCCACGTCTCTGTGGCCATCTCAGGATCCTCCCGGGAAGTTGGCGCCCATCGGAGCCTGGACGATGCCGAAGGCCGCGGTGCTCTGGAGCATCTTGGTCAAGGACTGGGAGGCGGGTTCCGGAGACGGGTTGTTGATCTGGATCGAACCCGAGGAGAACACGACGCTGGACCCTCCGGCCATGTTCCCTCCAGAGCCCACTGAAGTACCCATCTTGGCGTTCAGGGAGGCGTTTACCTTCGCGGAGATGTCAGTGGTGAACTGGCTTCCGAACTGGCTTCCAACGGTCTTGGTCAGGCCTCCGAGGCTGTTGGCCACCTTGGCGTACCTGGACTCCAGGCCGTTGACGAAGCCGTCGATGATCATCTGGCCCGAGCTGTAGAGGAGCGTCTTGTCCTTGGACGGCGGACCCTTCCAGGAAGTCAGCCAGTTCGTCAGGCTGCTCAGCGTGGACTGCACCGAGTTGAACTCGCTCACGATGCCGTTGATGAACCCCTGGATGAGCTGGCTGCCCGCGTTCCACAGGATGCTTCCGAGGTTCCCCAGCGCGCTGACGACTCTCCCCGGAAGTCCGTTGAACCAGTTGACCGCTGCGACGATTCCGTTGACCAGCGCCAGGTTGAACTGGGCCATCATCCTGGTCGCGACGGCCACCGTCTGGCCGGGCAACTGAGTCAGTGTTTGTATCGTCTGCGAGACGAATGTGACGAAGTTGGCGACCCACTGCGTGACCCAGTGGCCGATCAGACCCCAGATGATTTTTCCGAGGGACTCGATGATTCCTTCCATCATCGTCAGGAAGCCCATCATCATTCCGCCGACAAGTGTTCCGAACCCTTCGAGGATGTTGAGAAGCCCCTTCCAGATGAGGCCCCATTTTCCGCTGAGGATTCCCGAGAACAGCTGGAATATTCCTGCGATGATCTGGAAAAGTCCTCCGAATATTCCTACCAGGTTCGTCATCTCGCCTTGGGCGATGAGCGTCAGCTGGGGAAGGAATCTCTTCCAGATCCCCTCGATCGTCGGCCACAGATTCGTCATGGCATTGGTGAACTGGCTGACGTCGTGGGTGAGCTGGTCCCACAGCGGCTTCAGGTTCTTGTTCACCCAGTCGCGGAACTCCGCCGACTTGTTGTACGCGTAGACGAAGGCGAGGCCGAGGGCCAGGATGGCGACGACGGCGATGCCGATCGGGCTGGCGATGAAGGACATCAGCGGTCCGAGCGCGGGGCCGAGCTTCCACGCGGCCACGCCGATGAGAAGCAGGTCCGCGGCGAACTGGGCCATTCCCGGGTGGGTTGCCAGGAACTTGTTGACGACCGACAGAAGTTGCAGAAGGTCGTTGAACAGGGTGTGGCTGACGCTCGCGGTGCCGAGAACTCCGACCAGCTGGGCCACGAAGAGGATGACCTGGCCCAGGATCTTCAGGATGACCGGGCCGTCCGTCTCCACGATTCCGAGGAACTTCTTGAATCCTTCGGAGGTGGATAGCTTCTGCGCCCAGTTGTCGAAGTCCTTCGTCATCTGAAGGAACCCGTTGGACATCTTCACGCCGACCGGGAGGAACGCGTCGAGCAGCGCGGTGAGGCCCTCGATGATGTTGACGAAGCCGCCGCCCCAGTCGGTGACGAGCGTTCCCATGTTCGCGGTGGCGTCCTTGAAGAACTTCTGGAACGTCGGGTCCTTGAGCCGCGTCGAGAAGTTCAGGATGACAAGGTTGAGCGCCATGCCGAACGCGTACACCGCAGGCGTCAGGTACCCGAGAACCTGGCTGAGAAGGTGGAACGTGTCATACAGGACCATCGTCACAGGAAGCTGAATCGCGTTCTGGAAAGTGGTCAGCGCGTTCTTCATCATGACGTACCCGACCGTCACGGTCTGCATGGCGCTGTCCATGTTGTGGAACGCGGTGCTGTTGCTGTTCAGAATCGAGTAGATCTGCTTGTAAGAAGTCGCGTTCGCCAGAGCCGCGGTGGTGTTGGCGTCCAGCCCGGTGATGAGCGTGGTGATGTTCGTGTACACGGACTTCGCGGCAAGACCGAAGGCGAGCGCGGGGACGGCCATGGCGCCGAAGGCTGCGGCCATCCCCATGACGCCGCCAGCTGCCGCGATGGTGGCCGAGGCGATGGGTATGAGCAAGGGGGCCAGCGCCATGAGGGAGAACTTGAAGCCGTCCGAGGACTTCGCCACCTTGTCCAGCTTCTTCGAGGTGTCGTCCGTTGTCGCGTTGAGGGCTTTGAGCTTCGCCTCCGTGTCGGCTATTCCGGAGGTCGTCACCTTGACGTCCACGTTGTGGTCGTAGAGCTCAAGTTCGAGGATGTCGATGTAGAGCTTGTCCAGCTGGTCCTTGTCGAGGATGTCCACCTTTATTTTGGCGGTGTAGTCATGGGAGTCGATCTCGTCCAGGAACAGCTTCAGCTCATCGAGCTTGTCCATGCCGTCGATGAGCACGGCGATGCTGATGTCCTTGTGGGATATCTCGTCGAGCTTGGCGCTGACCTCGTCGACCTTCGACATCAGCTCGTCGAACTTGTCGATGATGGCCGAGACGTCTTCGATCAGATGCTCGGGGTCGAGCGACGCTTCACCGGAGACCTCGAAATCGGCCACGGTCTCACCTCCCTAGCTGTCCTTCTGCGTCTCCTGGTAGTACTTCTTCACCTTGTAGTACGTCCCCCACATCCGCAGCTCGCTAGAAGACAACGGTGCAGGCCTCCCGGTAAGAAGTTCCTGCACCGTCCGGTGTGTCATCTCTGCGATCTGGTAGGTGAAGAAGAGCTCGTCATCGGCGAGGAAATCGGCGCTCCCTCTTCTTCTCCGCGTCGTCGCTCATGCCGGACTTGTCGAGGATCCGGTTGGCGATCTTCGCGACGGCTCCCGCCGACTTCTGCACCAGGATGTTGTAGGTCTGGAGGTTCCCTGGAGGGCTGACGAGACCGGCGATGATGAGCTCGCGCTCGGTGATGTCGCGGCGCATGCCGGACACCCTGGCCTGCTTCGTGTTCGCCTTGCGGCGGATGTACTTGAGCTCCTCCATGGAGATGCCCTTCACGACGACGTTCTTGCCCCACTCCTCGATGTAGAGCTTCTCCTCCGCGGTGTCGTCGACCTCGTTGAGCTCTTCGAGGGTGATGATCCCGGCGTCGTCGTGGGCGTGCGGGTCGTCTGGGGAGATACCAGGGGGCAGTTCCCCGTTCTCGTCCTCGTCGTAGTCGTCCTCGCCGTCATCGTCGTAGTCCTCGTCCTCCTCCGGCTCGTCTTCCGGAAAGTCCTTGTCGATGACGTCCTGGGGAAAAAGCGGCTGCGGCATTTCATTCGCCCTTTGTCTCGTAGGAATTATTACTGGATGGTGCGGACCGGGGTGCCGGAGTTCTGGAACTCTCCGGTCCATCCGAACGCTGCGTTCAGCGCCGACTTCTCCTCGTACTTCGTGAGGAACCCGACGCCAGTGTAGAGCGGGCCGAGACCTGCGCCAATTCCGGTGGGGCCGTACTCCCACGCGATGGCGCTGCCCGCACCGGCCATGATGAACAGCGCGTACATCTGCGTGGTGATATTGACGTCGGCCGGACCCTGGAGCGGAATGACCAGGTCGCACAGACCGGCCACATAGCTCTTGAAAAGCTGCTTGAAAGCAGAGGCCTCCGCCTTGTCCCGGGTCATCCCGAGCGACGTCGTGTCGAGGTACTGGCTGATGGCGATGGCGGTACCGGGGGAACCCGAGGTGCCGATGTAGAAATCAGCGCGTGAGCCGTGGCTTGCAGACAGCGCGGTCATCTCAACTCCTTCTTACTTCCTGGAGAACAGGGCGAGGAACGTCCCTGTGCCGGTCCACGTGACCCGGGTGTACTGGCGGATGGTTCCGGACGGGACGGTCCCGGCGGCCGGATAGCGGTAGGCACCGGCCACGGAGTTCGTCGGGCTCACGGTGTACCCGGACACGTTCGCGAAGGTGACGTTGTCCGCGGAGTCCTGGAGGTTGACCACGAGACTCGCCGCGTCCGAGAAGGCGTGGACGATGAGCACCCCGCCGTTCGCGGTGGCACCGGCCGCGTTGTTCGTCGAGGAGCCCGTACCGGCGCTGCCCTGCGTCACCCAGGGGGACAGGATCAGGCCGTTGTCCAGTCCGCCGCCGGTGTTGTCGAGCTGCACTTCTGCGGCGATCAAGTTGGCGGAGTTGAGCGCCGACTTTATCTCGTACTTCGTGGAGATACCGGAGATGGACTTGGCCGGGTTCCCGAAGGCGCCGGACCCCTGGGCCCCCAAGGGGGCGTGGATCCAGTAGTTGTCCACGGCGGTCGTCTGCACCAGGAACCCGTACAGCAGCGGGTCCTCAGCCGTGGCGTTGGTCCCGTCGTAGAGTCCGGCGATGGCCACCACGCCGTCCGCGAGGCCCGCGACATAGGACTTGAACATCTGCTTGAAAGCCGATGCCTCCGCCTTGTCCCGGGTCAGCGACGGGTCGGCCTGGTTGAAGTACTGGCTGACGACCAGACCGTTCACGAGCACGTCTGTGTTGGAGCCGTGGCTGGCGAGTAGCGCGGTCACTCTGCTTCACCCTCTTCCACACGCTCGATGTTCCCGTGCTCCAGCTCCAGACGGGCGGACAGCGGGCTCATGTCGTCGAAGACGTCCCCGTGCTCGACGTGGACGTACTTCCCCGTGCGAGTGCTCGGATAGTCGATGACGTTCTTCGCCCTGTACTTGATGCTCTTCGGCATTTCTCCTCCTCACACTCGCTATGCGCTGAAGTACTTCATGACCGCGAACTCCTGCACGTACACCGGCCGGTTGTTCGGGTCCAGCAGTTCCGGGGCCGGTGTCCCCATGGCCGTCAGCTTCATGTAGAAGACCCCGTTGACCGTCTGGTTCACCACCGGCCTGAGCAGGTTCCAGATGGCCTTGGCGTCGCTCTCCGCCTGTCCGAAGCCCTGCGCCTCGGAAGTCCGGTTCGTGATGCGCAGCCGCGGGTTCTCCCATGCGTCGTTGTTCCCCAGCGTCCTCATCGGAGGACTTCCGGGGAGCTGGTAGACGCACACGCACTGGTCCGGCTCGGTGGGCTGCATCTCCATGAAGATGTTCCCGGTGGCAGCGTTCACCGCTGGGTCGATCCAGGTTGCCCCGAGGTTCGCCACGATGTACTTCACGATGTCCTGGACCATGGGCATTCACATCACCCCTGAGCCAGCTCGTCCAGCTTCTTTGCCGCGAGCTCCTTGAACTTGTCCTTGGAGTTCTTCAGCGGATCCTCGACGAACTTCACCTTCGTCGGCGGCTCGTGCCGGTGCTCGTAGATCTCGTGGACGGCCTTCGCGTAGTCCACCGCGTGGTCGTCCTCCACCGGGGAGTCGCCGTACTTGATCTGCCAGCTGTCCGTCTTGTCGCCGCGCTTCAGGACTCCGGTGTCGCGCAGTGCCCCGGTGTCCTTCGGAACCTCGACCTGCGTCTGCGGGTATACCACGTCGCGCATGTGCTCGTACGTGGTGCGCTCGCAGGTGTGCCTCGACTCGTCGCGCAGGCGCACGAAGGCGTCGCGCATCTTGCCGACGTCCAGCGTGAAAGTCATCGCGCCTCCCTACTCGAACGTGACCGTCATGACGAAGTTGTTCCCGTACTGGTCCGGGAAGGTTTTCACCAGACCCATGCGCCGGACCGTTCCGTCGAGCTCGTCGTTCCCGGAATGGATGACGGTGATCTGCTCTTCCGCACGGATCGGGTAGGCGTCGGTTCCTCCGATCGGAACCGTCAGGACGTAGGCGATGTACGGAAGTCCGTCCGTCGAGGTCCCCACCGTCCAGGAGGTTCTCTCGTTCGGCTGGATAAGGCAGTTGTACTGCCGCGTCTGCGACGGGTTGGTGGACAGTTGCCGCTTGCCGTACGCGTCGTGCCCCGCGTAGGTGACCACCTGGATTGTGTGGTGCATGTCCAGGAGGAAGACGCTCTGGGCGCTGATGAGCTCCGTGTTGACCATGCAGACCTCACGGGTAGCTGTAGAGCGGCGGGAGGTCGGCGGGCGGCCAGAACAGCGTGGACCCGGGGAAGTCGTCCTGGCCTATCTTGAAGATGTGCTGCGGCCCGCCGTTCCCGCAGTTGGTGTTCTGATACTCGATGTCGTTCACCGGGTAGAAGACGACGGACGCCCCGGACCACCTCGCCGCGGTGTTCCTGAGCGCCTCCGCCAGCGAGATGTAGAACGGAACCGCCTGACCGCGCTGAATGTTCAGCGGGCCGATGCGGGTGTTCTGAATCTTCGCCCAGTACGCCGCGATGACGTCGCAGCATTCCGCGGCGGCCAGGAAAACGTTCGACTGCTGCGTCAGCACCCAGTTTATTTCCTCGTCCTGGAGGCGGACGACACCGGCCGTCGTCACGTCGGTGTCCTGAACCAGGAACCTCACGGCGTCCTTGTTCGTCGTGCTCGGATCTCCGGAGTACGTCGCGGTCATGTGCCATCCACCTCCTTAGGACAGTGCGAGGAACGGGATGAAGGCGGATGGGGTCGTACCGGACAGCGTGATGGAGGCGGGCATCGTGGTCTGACCCGCCAGCGTGAACGAACGGTAGGCCGAAACCGCTCCGTTCTTGGCGAAGTTCATGGCCGAAGCGACGGTGCCGAGCTCGCCGTGCAGGGTCATCGCGGTTCCAGAGGTGGACCCCAGGAACGTGGCGATGTAGTACCCCGGCGTCAGGGCGGAAATGGCCGTCGTGAACGCCGCGTCCACGGAGACGTCCGGAGTGACACCGGTCCACGTCTGGTTCGCACTCACCGCAATCTGCGTGGCGGTGGTGTAAGTGGAGTTCAGCGAGTACAGGCCGACACCGTTGAAGTTCGTCTCAGCACCCTGCACGGTGTGCGGGATGAGACTGAGCCGGTTCGCTGGCTTTCCGGTGTTCGGAACAACGAGCAGCGCACCGTAGAGCGTCTGCGAGACGGTCAGCTGAGCCGCGGTGGTGACATCGGCCGGGTCGCACGTCCACGCGCTGATGCCGTAGTCGTCGGCGGTCGGCAGGTACGGCGAGTCCGGCGCGTTCACGATCAGGGACCGCTGGACCTGGATGACACCGCCGCCCGCGTTCTTCTGGAAGTCGAACAGCTGCTGAGGGAACTTCATCTGCTACTCCTCCTTCTCGAAGGTGAGCGTGAAGTGGTCCCCCGACTTCCAGTCGGCCGCGACTTCCTCCAGGACCGTCATGCTGATGCTCAAGGCCGGGGTGTACTTCGCCCACTCCTTGTTTGCACCGTCCGCGTAGTCCGCGGTGAAAGCCAGGAAGACCTGGCCGTCGCTGGGATCGCCCTTGCTGGACAGGAAAACCTTCGCGGTGGTGGCCATGGTCTACTCCACGATCTTTCCGCCGCCGACGCCGGTCTCCGCGTGCGCTTCGAGGGCGCCGTTCCAGCCGGGCTGGAGGGCGTCCCACGTCACGGACGGGCGCGCGTTCGGGTCCGACTGCACGCGCTCCCCGAAGGAGGAGAGCTGCACCGCAACCTGGGTCGCGAGGTGCGAGTTCGGGATGGACGGGTCGGACAGCGGGTTGTAGCCCTTGTCGCCCGGCTTGAGGGAGTACCGCTCCTGGTCGCCCGAGTGGGTGATCTCGAACTTCTCCCACTCCGTGTTCGACCTCGGGTAGTTGTCCGGACGCGTGTAGACCTTCGAGCCGTCCGGCATCTGGACGTACTGGCCCGCGTCGTCGAAGAGGATCTGCGGCTTCGCAGAGTCCTCCGGGGCCTCTTCCGCAGCCTCGATCTCCGGCTCCGGCTCCTCGGTCTCCGGGTCTGCCGGAACAGCCTCAGGCTGGCTCTCCGGGTTTTCCGCCGGTGCTTCCTCCGGCTGGACTTCGGATGTGTCGGTCATGCTCTCAGCCCTTCTTCCTCAGAACCTTGGTCGGAGCCTTACGGGCCTCGCCGACGTTCGGAAGGTTCGTGGTGTTCCGCACGGTGGGGAGCGCGACGGGTCGCGGCATCCCCGTGTGCTTGGACTTGACGCCGCCGAGGTCGATCTTCTCGACGATGGTCTGCTCGCCTTCGAGGTCTTCGACGGCGGCCTTCTTCGGAGCGGGCGCCTCGGACTTCGCGGTCTTCTTGGCTTCCAGCTCCGCCATGCGCTGCTTCAGCTCCGCGAGCTCCTGCTCCTCCGCGAGGGCCGCGTCCTTCTCCGCGTCCTCCGCGGCGATGCGCTCCTCGTACTCCTCGCGCCACTCGTCGATCTGCGACTGGTTGACGGAGATCTTCTCCAGAAGTCCCTGCTTCAGGTAGAGGGCGACGTTCTTCCACTGCTCGGCCTCGGGAACGAAGTCCCCGAAAACGCGCTCGTGCGTGTGGATCCCGTCGCCGTCCGCCACCGTCAGCTTGGACAGGGCGCGGAAAGTCTGGACGACCCTCTCCGCCTTCGGGGACTTCGCCGGTCGAACTGTGGCCGTCCCCGGCTTCCGCAGCTTCTTGACTGTCTCGGTCATGGTTCAGATCCCCTAGGAAACCGGGTTGGCGACGCAGCCGGAGAGGAACGTTCCCAGTTCCGGAGCGGTCAGCTGGCAGACGTAGGACGCCTCGATCTCGATGCGGTCCGACGCGATGTGCTCCATGCGGTACTTCTTGATCCGGCCGCCCCATGCGGAGGCGCCCAGGTAGCCGTTCCACGCGAAGGTGTAACCGGCGGAGGGGGTCATCCGGGAGGGACGAGGGGCCGAGAAGATGAGCAGGATGCCGTTGGAGTCCGCCGCATTGGAGGCGCCGGTGATCCACTGGGTGGTCGGCGCGGTGTCCGCGACGATTTCCTCGTCGAGGTTCGTCGCCTGCACCGCGGAGGCCACGAGAACCTGGTCGATTCCCACGGCGCGGGCGATGAGCTGCTCGGTGATGAAACCGGCCTGCGTGTACTTGATGCGCTCGATGATCTCCGGGTGGTCCAGCAGCGCGTTGTACGCGTTCGCGGAGAACACCGCGATGTTCGGCATCATGCCGGTACGCCGCTTGAACCGCAGCATCGCAGCACGGAAGACTTCAATCGGTTGGGAACCGGCGAGGTCGAACTGCGTGAACTGCGTGGAGGTGGGGGAGTTCGAGGCGACACCCGTCAGGGTTTCTCCCCAGACGTTCGAGGCGAAGTAGGAGCTCACCCACTGGAGGTCGCGACGGATGAGGAGCTGCTGCGTGATGAGCTCCGTGCCCGCCGTGTCGAACTGGAAGTTGGCGTCCGCGTTGGAGCGGAGCTGGTCTTCCACGTCGTAGTGCAGACCCCACACCTGGGTGGTGTAGGTGGACTTCGTGAACGTCCAGTCCACACCCGGGGTTTCCGTTCCCGGTGCGCGCAGGGCGGCCTGCGACTGGAGGTAGCTCCTACGGCCGAAGCGGTAGTAGAAGTCGGAGATGTGGTCCACCGGGACGACCGGGAAGACCTTGTCCGCGATGAAGTCCTTCGACTGCTGCGCGTACGCGATCATGATCTGCGTCAGCGGCACCATCACGTGGACATCAGACGGTGTGATGTTCGGCATTCAGTTTCACCCTCTCTTTAGCTGGGGTCCACGGCGGGATCGATGACCCAGACTTCCATGACTCCCCAGAAGTAGGTGAGTCCATCAGTCGTTTCGTGTCCGGTGGGAACGTTCGGCCCTCCGGTAGGAGAGTTGTAGGTCGGGCTTCCTGAACCGGGAATTATCCGGTTGTTGTTGAGCTCGTCCGCGTAACTCAAAGCGTCGGCGATTTCGTCGAACGGTGCGTAAGCAGGAACAGCATACGTGTCCGCACCACCAGAAACCCACGGAGAAAAAGAACCAGCGTTCAATCCGTACAGAGTTTCATTTCCGGAAGTGTCGTTGGAAGTACCCGGCGTAAAGCTCCGTAGAGAAACAACCGCGTACTTTTTGCTAACACGAGAGCTTTCGACGCTAGCCATTAGACAATGGCGCCGAACGGCTTGAGCGAGATGGCGATGATGAACCCGGTTCCGTTGGCCGAAGCCTCTTCTGCGACACCAACTGCCTGGTTCGCAGTGCCGGTTGACTTCACCATGCCGAAAGCGTCGATGAAGACCTCGGAGCCGACGACGATGGCCGCGTCGGTGGAACGCACGCGCGTGACACCGGAAATCATGACGGTGCCCGGCTGGCCCGGTGCGGGCTTGTTCTGGAGGACACCAACCGGCTTGTCGGTAGCCAGCGTTACCGGGACCAGAAGTCCTGCCACGAGCTTCACGAACATGTACTGGTAGCCGTTGGCGCAGACGATGCTGTTGATGGTCTGCGAGATGGACAGGTCGGAACCCGGCGTGCCCGCAGTGCCACCCGCGATCCAGCTGCGCTGGAAGCCCGGGATTTCGAAAGCCATTTTTCTTCCCTTCTATTCTCTCGATGCTTCCAGGACTTAGCGGAGCTGCTTGGCTTCCTGGTAGAACTCGCCCGGGTGGTCCTTCATGTACTGGACCGCCGCCTGCTCGCGGGTCACGCCCTCGCCGTTGGACTTCCGGATCTGGTCGTCGGCCGCCGCGTAGGCCTTGGCCACCTTGGCGTTCATGTCGTCGTCGCCCAGGGAACCGGCGCCGGTCATGCCGTACTGCTTGAGGACCGCCGAGTCGTTGACCACGTTGGCCGACGCCGCGAGCATCTGCTCCAGCTCCGCGCCCATCTCCGGGTCCGTCTCGTAGGCGACGCGCAGCTGCTTGGCCACCTTCTCCTCGTTCCAGCCGGGGATGCCCCGGAGCTCCCGCGCCTTGGAGATGTACTTGTTCTGCTCGCGCTCCTCCAAGAGGTCTTCGAGCATGTCCAGACGGCCCTTGAGGACCGGGTCCAGCTCGACCTCGATGCTGTCCTCGCCGCTCTGCGCGACGGACTTGTAGAGCTTCTTGTTCTTGCCCACGACGGTCTCCACCTTCTCGTTCTTGTTGGCGCGGGTGGTGGTCTTCAGCCTCCCCATGGAGTTCGTAGCCACCGAGTCCATCTTGTCCGCGTCCACGCCCTCGGACGCCTCGTCCGACATCTCGGAGGCAGGGCTGGCCTTGGAAAGAAGTTCGTACACTTCGGTCGCCACGTTCTCCACCTGAGTTCCAAGGGAGCTCGACTTCGTGATGGAGGAACCCGCGAACCATTCCTGGGCGCCAGCGTTCAGCACGTCCAGGAAGTCTTCGACGACCGCCGGGTAGAGGTCCGGGCGGTCCTTGTCGTGGATGGCAACCAGGTTCTTGGCCAGCCGCACGGCGAGGTTCGCCGCCTCCACGGCCACAAGGCCCTTCTGGAGCTGCTCCGGGGACATGCGCCGGGACTTGTCCAGCGGGTTGGGCGGAGGGGCCACGGCGGTCCGCGGCTTGGTCGTGTACTTGTTGTGGCCGGTGCCCACGCCGTTCCGCTTCACCCCCGGCTTGGTGTAGATGCCGTCCGCGGTGCCGTGGTCCATGATGTCCAGGCCCTCGCGGTTGGTCTTCTTGCGCCGCGCCTTGCCGATGCGCAGCGGCCGGTTGGCGTCGGACATCGTGGACTCCAGACGTGTCTGTGCCGGAACGGTGGGATCGGCTTCGTGCCGGTACATGTGCTCCGCGTTCTCCGTGACCACCTGGCTCCCGCCGTCAGTCAGGTCGTAGGAGTTCAGGCCCGGGTTCTCGGCGGTCTTCTTCAGCCGCTTCTTCTTGCCGAAGTCGGCGCGCGACTTGTGCGTGGCCATCGTCGAGTCGCTGGAGGAGGTGGCCGTGTTGGTGTATCCGCTACCCGGGTTCGGAGGCCGCTTCAGGCTGACGGGCTTGGTCTCCGCCAGCTGCTCGATCTCGCTGTCGTCGTCCTCGCCCTCCTTCTGGTGCTCCAGGGCCTCGTTGTCCACCGTGTCCACGGATTCCCCGGAACCGGCGTCCGCCTTCTCGATGTCGTCCTCGAACCAGCCGTCGCGGCTGGCTCCGCTGTTGGACTTGCTCATCTTCGCCGAATCTCCTCCAACGTCGTCGATGTCGTCCTCGATGCTGCCGCCGAGGGCCTCGCCGTTCTCCCCGTTGTCCTGGTCGTACTGCTCGTCCTCGAACGTGTATCCGCTGGCGTTCGACGGGGAGTTCGTGGAGTCGTCGTTCTTCGGAGCGTTCTTCAGATTCGTCACCGTCTTCGTGACGACGATCCGCGTCTTGGCCAGATCAGAGGAACCGCAGCGCTTGCACTTCTGCGCGCCCTTGGCGTTCATCATCCCGCAGTGGTTGCACTTGATCTGGCCCATGGCCTTGCGGACGGTGAGAGTCTTCGGAGCAGGCTTCCGGTTCTTGGCGAGAAGAATGTGGGCGTGCGCGTTCGCCCCCTCCGCCACGAGGTCGACGCGGTCGTACTTCATCCGCGTCAGCGCTTGGCGCTTCCGTACTTCTGTCATAGCGGGATCCTCATTCCCGTTCCCTGCACCGACATCATGGCGTACTTGCCTTTCTTCACGCCGTCCCACGCTGCGGGATCGCTGATGTGGAAACCGGTCCACCAAGCGATCGGAAGGACCCCGGACGGGATCCCCATGGCCTTCCACTTCTCCGGGGTGGACACGAAACTCTCGATGAGAGTGCCCTTGCCGCCCTTGCCGATGTGTTCGACGCCCTGGTCCCGGCCGTGGAGGGTGAAGTCGTAGGCCGCGTCCTCGATGTCCTCGATGCTCTTGAGGACGTCCCCCTGCCAGTCGGTGTACTCGCGGTACTGCCCGTTGTCCGGAAGGTATCCGACGGAAGCCCATCCGAAGACGTTCTGCTTCTCGACGTTGAACTTCTGGATCCGGTGGAAAGTCTGGAAGCGGAAGTCGTCCCGCCCCTTCCAGATCCTCGCCTGCATGTCCGGGATTTTAGTCCCGACGAGTTCTGAAAAAGTACGGAACTCATTGTCCGTGATTGTAAGGTCCACAGTTTTACTCCGTCAAACCCGAGAAGCAGGAAACCGCAGGCTCGAAGACGTTTCCGGACTTGCCGACCGAGGAACTTTCCGCCAGCGGGTTCTTCGCTCCGAGCTGCTTGGCCCGCCGCGCGATCAGGCGCTTCGCCGCGCCGACATCACCGTGGCCGGAGCGCGCGAGGGTCGCCGCGTTCTTCAGATCCTCGGTGTCCTCGATCGGGTACGAGTTGTTCGGCAGCGCCTTGCCCTGCGCCGCGAGGCTCCGGCGGTTCTTCGCGGAGTGGAACTTCTTCTGGACGTGCACCCGAGTATCCATCTTCTCCAACCAATCCGGCGTGTACTGGATCTGCTTGACTTTTCTCTTCTGTTCCCTGTTCCGCACCCGGCGCTCTTCGTCCATCGCCGTGGAGAACTTCTTCTGCTTCTTCCGCGGCGGTGCCGACCCGGCCCCGTCCACATCGCTGTTAACTTCCCGGATCACGTGGACTGCGGAAGGCACTAGATTGGGCAATACCGTCACCCCTCTCGGCAGTCTTGAAGCGCTCGTAAGCTGCGGCAATCGCCTTCTCGGTCCACTCGTTGGCCAGCAGGTTCCTGCGCGTGGTGAGCAGCGTGCTCCTTTTTATCTGGAGATCCGACGCCCTTGAGCTGTTCCGGTAGAGATCGACCATCACGCGCGCCATCTCGGGGGTCATCCCCAGAGTCAGACCCCGGATCTTCTTGGCTTCCTGCTGGGTCATGCCCATGAGAACCAGGTCGTTCGACTTCTTGTTCAGCAGGTCGACCTGGGCATGGAGGACAAGGGTCCGGATCTCCTTGGCCACGCCGTCGTCGTGCAGGACGAAAGTCGATCCGATGAAGTACGCGACGTCCGCGTAGACCTGGTAGAAGGCCAGGTGGACCGGGGTCATGTTCAGCTGCGGGAAGTTGACGCAGGCACGGGTGGTGGCGAGGCGCATCCTGGCCTTGGCGTCGTTGACCGCTTCCGGATTGAGAATCACTGGGTTATCACCCTCGGGAACGGGGCGTTCGGGTTTCCGTTGACGGGGCTCACCTGGTTGTTCTGCGTCCACCGGACTTCCGCGCGTCCTTGCGGGACGTGGATGTTGCAGGTCCGGTGCAGGATCGAGCCGCCCTGCATGAACCGGTTCTTCTCCGGGTTCTGGCAGTAGTCGCACTTCTTCATCGGGTACTTGACCTTGACCACGGTGACCGGCGGACCGCTCTTTGACAATGCGTCCACGGTGTCCGAGAAGCTCTTCACCACGACCTTCACGGGCTGCTTCTCGGCCTCGAACCTGTCGCAGACGTCCTCGGGGTCGATGGCGCCCTTGACCAGGGTGCACGAGCCGGGGCCGCGGAACATGACGCAGTTCTCGCACTTCCTGGAACCGATGGACGGGCGGTAGTGCACCTCCGCCTTGGCCAGCTTGTTGCGCGCCTTCTCCAGCTTGTCCGACTTGATGGCGTCGTGGACGCGGTCCAGGCTTCCGCGGAGCTCCTTGCGCAGGGCCGGGTGGTCGTCCGACAGATGCTTGGGGTCCCACCACGCCAGGGATTCGACGTTGTCCCCGTCCGGGTCGTCAGGGTTGGTCACCTGGTCGCGCGCCCCGTTGATGGGCACCTTGTGCTCGTGCGGAACAGTCAGGACAAGGCCGTGGTAGACGTTGTCCGGGCTGCTCCAGTGGCCGGTGAACTCCCCCTTCGGGAGCTTCATTCCGGTTTCTTCCTGCCATTCCCGGATGCCTGCGGATTCAGGGGACTCGTCCAGCACCTCCCGCCGTCCGCCGGGGAACTCCCACTTTCCGGAAGCCGGGTCGCTGTGGTCGAGGCCGCGCTGGAGCATGAGCACCCGGCCGGTGTCGGCCGCCTTCACCGCCACACCGCCAGCGCCGACCAGCTTCAGCCTGCTCTTCCTGACTGCGCCGCCCTTGTCGCCGGGCTCGTATCCGGATCCGTCCGGGCTCCTGCTCACCAGCTGGTGGCTGTGCATGGTCTCCCAGGGGCCGGAATCCTTGGCCACCTTTCCGATGAACACCACCGGATCGACGCCAGCCTGCTTGTACGCGAGGACGTGGTGATGTCCGTCCACGACGCGCAGGTGGCTGTGCCCGGGCGCCCGGACCACCACGACCGGCTTCTGGACACCGCTCCGGATGTTCTTGGCGAAGTGGTCCACCTTGGCCTGCTCGTGGTGGGCCGCCCAGCGCTTCTCGTCGGAGAAGTCGATGTCCGTGACGGGAACCCGGACGGGCCCGGTCCAGCTGGCGTCGTCCATCCAGTCCATGTACCTCTCGGGGAAGTCCGAGGACATCTGCTTCTTCACCTTGGCCAGCACGCTGGTCTTGGCGACGCTGCGGTTCTTCAGACCGCCGGTGGATTTCGCCGGTGCGTTCTGGGACGCCCTCGTGGCGATGGTCGTGCGCCGGGCCGCCGGAGGCTGCGTGGACTTCACCGGTCCGGTGGACTTCGTCGGAGCCCCGGGCGCGGATCCCTTCTGCTTCCCGCCGGTCCCCACAACCTTCGCTGCGCGGTTGGTGGCCGTCGCCTGCGCAGCACCCTGGGCCGGGCTCTGCTGGCCCGTGGAGGGCGCCCCCGGGGCTCCACTGGCACCGCCTGCCGGTGGCTTCATGGTGATGGGGTCCATGCGCTCGACGATGCTGCCCTGCGGCGCGGGGACGATGCCCTCCGCGTTCGCGTCCCGCGCGGTGCGCTGCGCGATGTCCTCTTCCGCCGCGGAGCTGGCCAGCAGGGTGTCGAGCTGCTGGTTGATGATCTGGTCCTCGATCGCCTCGTTGGCCGGGTTCTCCTCGCGGATCGGCAGCTTGGCGAACTCGCGCAGATGGTTCTCCAGCCCCATGTCCGGGAAGAGCTGCGCACCGGCTCCGGCCATGGAGGAGACCAGCGTGGCCAGGTCGGTGAGGGTGGGCTTCTGGACGATGTCGTGCCGGAATTTCGGGTACGGCCCGTTGTTGAGGCCGTTCATCCGGAACAGCAGCGGGACGGCCCGGTTGTTCAGCTCGTTCTCGATGTCGTTCAGGAAGGTCTCCAGCGCGGACTGGAACATGCTGGCCTTGGAGGTGGACAGCGCGTAGGAGCCGTTGTTCGTCGCGTCGTTTCCGAGCAGCAGGAAGTCCGCCAGCATCGTCATCGCGATACGGGACTCGTACCGGCTGATGATGGTGTCGGTGGGGAACTGCCGCGTTCCTCCGGAAGTCAGGAGCTTGAACGTGTAGAGCTCGTGACCCGCTTGGTCGTAGGCCTGCGGCCAGACGATTCCTTCCTGCTCGTCCCTCCGGACGTTCTGGACCAGCTTGACGACCGAGGCCACCATCGCCTGATCCGCCTCGCTGGCGTTCTCTCCCAGCATCTCCGCTGGGACCGTGGCGATCGGGATACCGGCCAGGTCGCGCTCGACGCCGATGGCCTCGATCTCCTCGATGCGCTTGAGGAAGTACCACGCCCGGTAGGCGCTGCGCAGAAGGGAGACGCCTTCGGGGTTGTCCTTCCAGGACTTCGTGCGGAAGTGCAGGGACTTTCCGATGGGCAGGTAGCGCTCGGAATAGTCCGGAGCGGGGCGCTGCCACATGCCGATCGTCTTGCCGGTCTGCGGGGAGAAGTCCCACCTCCACCAGGATTCCTGGGCGATCGGCATCAGCTTCTCCCAGCCGTACAGGCCGTCGTTCCACTGGGAGGCGGTTGTTCCGAACTCGTCCACGACATCGTTGAACCTCTGCTTGTAGCAGATCTCGAACCAGGACCATCCGAAGATGAGCATCGAGTTCACTTCGGAAATGAAGTCCGGCCAGCTCATCTCCATGTCGTCCTTGCAGGACTCCAGGAACTTCGCCCGCTGCTTGTCCCCCTTCGAGTCGCTGGCCGGTTCGACGCGCCACGCCACCTTGCGCATGAACATGTCGATGGCGAAGATGACCGCTCCGATGACAGAGGAGTTCTGGTACATCTCCTGGTAGACGCTGACCGCCTTGCGGCCTGCCAGCTGCGGGAGCAGCTCCTCATAGATGTACCCGTAGGAGCGCTTCAGGCCGCTCTGGCCGAGCTGGACCGCGCCCAGACCCAAGCGCGGTTCGGCGCCGGAAAGCGTGGGCGTCTTCCTCACCTTCAGTTTCGGCGCCACTTGTCGGTACCTCAAATCTTCCAGGGTGAAGTCTCGCGTGTGATGGAGACGACCGAAGTGCTTCTGTTCTGGTTCCGCTTGCGGGCCACCCACGCCAGCGCCACGGAGGCGATGGTGTCGGGGAGGTGGGCGCTCGGCCCGATGTTGTAGAGGTTGTCCGCGGTCACGAACCGGAAATCGTCGTACATGCTCGTGATCCGCGGGGCGAGGAAGTTGTCGCCCTCCACGCCGGTCACGAACTCGGTAATCATATCCGTTCGGACCTTGCCGTTCATAGAAATCTCGGTGAGATTGTCCCGGACGGTTCCACGCGGATAAACCAGATGGTCGCCGACAACAGATCCGACGCCGGTTCCGTCGGAGACGACATCGCCGCCGTACAGGGCCCAGCGCTTGTTCAAACGCTCGATCATCACAGGCCAGGGCCTGTTGTTTATCTTCTCGAACGCCGCGAGCTTCCACTGGCCGACCGTGGTGTCCCAGGTGGTGATGACCGTGAAGTCGCGGGACTTCGCCCAGTCCACCCCGGTCACGTAGTCGCGGTCCGGCCGGGGCTTCATGAACTGGTAGTACATCCCCGGCTCGCCCTTGACCACGTCCCACCGGGGGTCGAACATCCGCTCCACCGCGGCCTCGTCCAGAGCACGGCCCTCGAAGTTAGGCTCCAAGATGTCGTACTCGTTCTTCCACATCTGGGAGGGAATTTCGAGTCGCTTGCGGTCGATCTCTTCGGGGTCGAGCCACCCGTCATAGACGTTCCCGTTCTTGTCCAGCTTTTTCGAGGTCTCTTTGTAGCACCAGGAATAGACCGGGTTACCCTTCTCAGCGAACTCTCGCTTGTAGTAGGTGACGGGTCCGTCCGGATAGGTGTGCGTACTGGAGAAGATAGTGGACGTCTCGATACGTTCCCCGGTGAGGCGAGAAACTCCGCGCATAGGCTGGCCAAGGGCGGCCTGCACGATGTCTAGGTCGGCCTCGTCGATCTCGTCAATCCGCAGGCGGGAAGGGTGGGGTCCACGGACAGATGTCTGGGAAGCCATCAGTGTTCGCGCCTTGCCGCCGTTCGTCAGCTCGGTGTCGAACTTCGTCGGCGCCTTCACCAGCAGATACTTCGGAGCTTTCGGCTTGTGCCACAGGTCATTCATGGACGCCTGCACACGCATGGCCTGCGCACCGGAACCGCCGAGGATCGATACTTCCGCACCGAGGAACGTCATCTCCATCATGCCCAGCAAGGACATGGTGAACGTCTTGCCGGAGAAACCGCGAGATCCCAGCCACATCGACTGGGGACTGCGTGCGAAGAACCCGTTGCAGAAGGCCTCGAACGGGGTGTCGTGGTGCGGACACACCCGGACACGGGGAATCTTTATCCCCCACGTGGCAACGACAGCCCAGTAGAGTTCCTCGTCCGTCTGCGGAGGACGTTGGATGACGAATTGCGGCATGGGTTACGCCGGGAGGAACCGGGACAGCTGGCCGTTCATCCCCATGTAGTCGGCGACGAGCATGCCGGAGTACGTGGCAGTAGGAACCGTGCCACCAGTGACAAGGAGGACATCCGTACTTCCGTCCAGCGTCACGATGAACTCGTAGGGTGAATCCGGTGACCCGGACACCGCAGGTACAGGAAGAACCTGCGTGGCGCTGCCCACCTTGAACACGACGTTGTTCGCGTCCCCTGCCACCGGAGCAGTCCCGTAGAGACTCACATAGGCCCTGATCCGGTATTGCCCAGCCTGCGTCACCTGGTTTGTGTGGCTGAGAGTTACAAAAGTCGAGTTCGCTGAAGCTGCTGCCACGCCTTCAGAGACGATCGAGGTAATCGCAGAAGTCATGTCTCTCCTTCCAAAAGGTTCGAGGGCGGGCGCAGGTCACCCGCGTGGGGGCGCCTTGCACCCCGGCGAAAACTGGGTTGACGCCCGCCCCCGGAACACATGATAGAACAGGAGCTTGACTTTTCCGACTTCTCTAGTTCGGCGTCGGGTTCTTCTGCTGCTTGGTCAGCTTCTCCTTCGGCGCCTTCAGGGTCGGCATCTTCGGCGGCTTGGCCGTCGGAACGTGCGTGGCGACGGTGGACTTCGCGGAAGTCGTCCCCTTGCTGGTGGTCGGGCTCTTGGACGCGGCGTGCAGAAGGCTGCTCAGGCCTCGCAGCCCGCGCCCCCGGGGATGGGGGATCCTGCGCAGCTGCGGCCGGTTGCTGCTCTTCTTGCTGTCCTTCTTCGCCTTGTCTTCCGCCTTCTTCTTGTCTTCCTTGGCCTTCTGGGTGTCCTTCTTCGCCTTCTCCGCCGCCTTCTTGTCCTCGTTGGCGACGCGCTTCGGCTCCTTCGCCGCTTCCTTGTCCTCCCGGACGCGTTCTCCGGCCGCTGTGAGGCCGCCGTTGCCGCCCCGCGATCCCTGCCCCATCACTTGCCTCCCTGCTGCTTGTTACTCGGCTTGGGGACGCGCCGGAAGCCCTTGAGGATGACCTGCCGCGCCTTCTGCCCCTTGGTCCGAGCCGCCCGCTTGGCGGACCGCGCATTAGTCCCCATCGTTCTCGAAACCTCTCGTCCGCTTCTTGGAACGGATCTGCCGCTGGCCCTTCACGGTGGTTCCGGAGTCGAGAAGCTCCCGGCGCCGGTTGGTCCGAGTTTCCACCCGCACGACTTCCGCGTCCAGACCGGCGCGCTTGACCACCTCGTCGGCGTCGGTATGCCCGTAGACGAGGATCTGCTGGAATCCGATCTGCTCCTCCGCCTTCTTCAGAAGTCTGGCGGTGGTGCGGATGCGGTCCGTGTCTCCGCGAACGGTCTGCACCTGCGTGGCGACCACCGGAGCGCCTTCCGGGATGCACTCCAGGCAGAGTTCCAGGGCCTCGTCGCTACCGCCGTACTGGATATCCGGGATGACCAGGATGTCCGCCTCTTGCCAGTACCGGGCCACGTAGGCGGAACGATAGGCAGCGTAAATCCACAGAGCTGCGGGCCACCCGGTATTTATGCTGTAGTTCGGCATGATGCACGTGGTGATCCCGCAGTTCAGGATCTTCTTCGTGTTCATCGCCGGATCGGTGTAGAGCCCCTCGAAGTGGAAGTCCTCCGTGTAGAGGCTGAGAATGCTGCGATCGAAGGGGATACCCCGGTTCCCGGTGTGCCACTGAGAGACCCACCACTGGCTTTCATCCGCGGCTCGATCGGCGTCCAGCTCGATGCCGCCCCACATGTCCAGCTTCTCCGGAAGTTTCTCCGGAATCCTGTCGAGGCGCAGCTCAGGTATGTCGTAGTTCTTGTCCGAGTCGAAAAGGACGTACCGGCTCAGGTCGTCCACACCACCGAGGTCGTCCGGGGCGTCCTCGATGCTGTCGATGGAGTCGAAGGGGTCCCGGTTCATCTCCACCAGAAGTTTTCCCAGGGATTCCTCGTTGTACGTGGTGCCGATCAGGTGTCCCAGTTCCTTCTTCTGCTCGTCGAGGAGCTGCGCGAGGATCGTGGGATCGTAGGTGGCGTCGTCGCTGGAGCCGTTGAGAGCCAGGACGATCTTCCGCGCCCCCGCTTCGTCCACGTCCACCCACCGCACGTCCACCGTCTTTCGCTTGATGGCGTGCAGGGCCTTGAGCCGGTGGTTCCCGCTGAGAATCTCGTTCGGCCTGCCGGTCTTGGTCCCGATGTTGACGACAATGTTCTCCAGGAACCCGTTCGCCTTCACACTCTCCGCGATCTTCTCGACGTTGCCGCGCCGCGGGTTGTTGTGGAAGTAGTTCAGGGTGGTTACGTCCACACCGGATTCGTAGACACCCTCGTCAGGAACGGCGCTTGCCTGCTCGCTCTTGGGCTGCGGCTTTCTCAGTTTTCCGGGCACGGATCTTCCTCGCCAGTAGTCGTTCGTGGAGGACGCCGTACCGGTGGATGGCGATGGCGTCGATCAGGTCTTGGTCCCCTTCCGCCAAATGATAGGCCTCCGGGCAGTTCTTCTCCACCCACTCCGCGACTTCCGGCTTCTTGGCGTTGCCCTTCCCGAGTACGGTTTTCTTCCAGTGACCGACGTTCACCAGCTTCAGCGGCACGCCGAAGTTACTGGCAGCAGCCATCACCGCTCCGCCGACCTGAGCCTGCACGACTGTGGAATGCACCCCGCCGACGCCGACCAGAGGAGCCTCCATGTAGATCACCGGATCTCCGCCGAAGTCCAGAAACGAAAAAACCTCCCTGTAGGCCGCACCCGTCGCCGAGTACAGCCCCGCAGGGAGGCTAATCGTGTGAAGTTCTGAGTCGTACCCGTCTTCGGACACGCACAGAGCTAGCTTCTTGGAGCTGGGGTCGATGCCGATGACTGTTCTCATCTGGCCAGGATATCAGCGCTTACGCCAAGGAGGCGTATTCATTGCTGCGTAGTAACTGTCGCTGATGTCTATCTGTATTTTAGAATCCGGAGGAAACGTTGTATCTCTGATCGGTGTCTCCGCGATCCTGCGCTGGAACTCGATCGAAGGTTCCCCCTGAACATGGAGTGAGCTTAAGTTACCAAGAGATCCGGATGTATCGCTTTCCGAACTTGGCGGTATACCGAACCCACCGGACTGCACACGGTTCTTCTGCCGCGCCTTCTTCTTGCAGCCGGGGACGAGGCACACGAAGTACTCGTCCCTGCTCTCTACATCCACGACCTTGGACATCGCTCCGCCGTGCTTCGGGCACTCCAGGACGAACGGCTTGACGGGCTGCGCCACTTTATTCTCCGCTTCATCGATAGCCTTCTTCCACCCAAGCTCTGTGTGCATCTTGTCGATGCTGGCGTATCCCTTGCGTAGAATTTCCGCATGGTCTCCAGGAGGAACCCTGACAATGTCCGACTTGAATCCGTAGTCTTCGGACTTTATCGCCAGCTGCAAGTCCATGGTTATTCCATCTGTCACCACGGTGTTGAACGTCAGCGCGAACGGTTTGGCGTATTCCCGCAGCGCTTCAACTGTCACCAGGTCGTCATACGGCTGCTGCGCCGTATACACCGGAAGTGCCAGTTGCTTCTTCATCATGTCGATGTGCCCACGAAGGAAGCGCTCCGGGTCCCTGTGGGTATCAACAGATTCCCTGGGTATGTCGGCGGTGCGCGACTTGAAACTATTCGGATCGGTCAGCATCAGCCTGTACGTTCCAGGCATGTTCGTCGTGCTAGTTGTCTCGATGTTCAGCCGGTACGGAGCGGCGTAGGAGATGAGCGCGTCCTGCCGCTTCTTGTTCCTTACGTAGTCACCAGGGCTTCCCATGTCCAGCAGTTCCTTCCTGACCTCGCTCCACGCATCGTCTCTGTAGTTGGTCCACTCTTCATCGTGCCGAATCTCTTCCGAGTCTTGATTGCTCGGACTCCACTTGGCGTGCAGTAAGTCGCCGCGATCCAAGCTCCGCCGCAGATCTTGCCACCTCCCGAAACGTGCGTAGCTCCCCTGTCCGGAACTTGAAGTACTCCGATCCTTTTCCGATCGTCCCATTAGCCTCTCCTCTCAGGATGAGAGCCATCATCTCGCTGGCACGCGCGTAGTACTGGTCCGCGACTTCCTGGAGGGCATGGGTACCAGTGATCGGGGAATCCTTGCGACCGAGAAGAACATCCCAGTACTCCTCCAACTCGTCCCGCATGTCCTCGACAGTGGCTCCGTCCTCGAAGCTCCTGATTGGGATGGTACGCAGCCGTACATTCGTGTATCCGCGGTCCTTCTTCTCGTTCCGCATGGGGCGCAGCTGCTTCATGTCCTGTTCGGCCAGCTTCCTGAGTTGATGCACGCCCCGCCGACACCGCCGAAGGGGCACTTGAAGAACTCTCCGGTCTTGTTCTGCTTCACGCACTCGGGGAGCATCGGGTGCAATCGCTGCTTGTCGATCGCCGCGTTCAGCTCCACGAGCTCGTTCCGCGCGTCCTTGATACGGCTCTCGTCCCGTTGGATGACGAACTCCGAGACTTCCTGGGTGTCCTTGTTCTCGTTCGTCACCGACCAGACGTCGAAGCCGGTGAGGAGCATCTGCATGTCCACCTGCTTCCCGGTCTTCACGTCCGGAGCCCCAGCGCGGTCCTGCGCGGCCCAGGAGAACGACATGCGCCCCTTGTGCTCCCAGCCGAAGTCCGCTCCGCCCCAGCGGCCTCCCACGGCCGTCCCGAGGCCGTCCAGGCTCGCCCGCGCCCGCAGCTTCGGCATGGTGACCAGGAACTCGATGTCATCGATGATCCCCGCCGACAGCAAACCAATCTGCCAGCGCAGGTGGACGAACGTCCCGTTGTTGAAGATGCGGATTCCACGGGGCTCCAGGTTCGGCTTCTGCCTCTGGCCGAGGAAGGCGAGTTCCTGCCTGCGCATGCAGTATCCGGCCGAACTTGCGGAGAAGGACCGGCTGCGGTCCCGTGGTTTGTTCAGGATCTCCCGCATGACCTTCTCGAAGATCTCGGGTCTGGCCACCACGTCCGGATTCTTCAGCAGGTACTCGTCGTACGCCGCGGACACGATGACGGAATCAGGATCGGTTCCGATCAGGTCGTAGGCGTACTTGTGCGCCCGGTACCCCTTGATGACCGGGGATACCTTCACGACTGCTGGCATCAGAAAGGAACCTTCGCGTAGGCGCCGTACTTGTCTCGGTATTCCCGCGCCACCCGCACGGCTTCCTTCTTGGTGGCGTACCCGTCCTTGCTCGTCCTCGCCGCGTACTTCCCGGTGTCCATGTCGTACACCCGATAGGGCTCGACGAACCGGTAGCCGCTGTACCGGCCCTTCTTCGCCCTCGTCAGGGTCAGTCCGACGTAGAACCTGATGACCCTGACCGCACCGCCCGGCCAGAGCTCGTAGCACTTAGGGCCAATGTCTACTCTCGGTGAGACAGGCGAGGAGCCAGACCGAGTAGTACTCGTCGTTGCACGCGTGCTTCTCTTCGCAGGAGAGATCGGCGCAAGAGTGGAGGCCGACTCTTTCGACTTCACCCGGATCCGCTTTGGTCGGGTCGGCGGTGAAGCTGTATTTGTCGCCCGCGCAGTACCAATGGGTCGCTTGAGCCTTGGCATAGTCACTCACCTTCCGAGTTCCTCTCGCCAGGTAAGATCCTGCACTCTAATATCATTCCTGGCCAGCGGATGACTAAGAGCCCAGATTTACCTTTCGACGCAGCTTCTTTGCGTAGGCGCCGGAGGTATGCGATGTCAAGGCGGTAGGACTTTGCTGCGTCCTTGACCTCGATGACTTCGAAGTCGTTCGAACCGTCGAAGGCTTCGTGGCCCGCACCGGAGTTGGCGTGGGCTCGGGCGCCGTAGCGGGGGAGGATGCGGGCTTCCGTCTTCCTTCCCTCTTCTTGGCGGCTGGGGCGCTTCCAGCCGACTCGACGCCGTCCACCGTCCCCTTCAGCATCTCCTTCAGCTTCTCCAGCGGAACGTGTCCACGGAACTGTGCGGGGTTCAGTCTCTTCCCGTCCTCCGGAGTCCACCACTTTCCCCTCTCGTAGCCCAGCAGCCCGAGGCTCAGCGCCTTGTTCGCCAGGTAGGACCAGTCGTCTATCTTCCCCTGCTCCAGGTCGTAGACGAACGTCGTCTCCCGCAGCGGCTTGTTCAGCTTCGACTTCTTCACCACGACCCGGATGCGCATGCCGGTGATGGACTTGATTTTCTTCTTCACCGGTTTTCCGTCGTCGCCGTGGATCCACACGTCCACGTCCTCCTTGGCGCTTCCGGAGTGGTACAGGCCGATGATGTAGGAGCAGTAGAACGGAAGGGCGCGACCGCCGGGCACCGTCTCCTGGCTGCCGAACATGATGTTCGGGTTGGTCCTGGTCTGGTTTATCCAGAGGATGCCGGTGTTCCGCATCGCAGCCGTCAGCTTCCGCATCGCCTTGGAGAGCATGTCGGCCTGCCGCGCGAGCTGCTTGGCGTCCTCCATGGACTTCCCGTATTCGGCGCTGGGGAGAAGGGCCGCCACGGAGTCCACCACGATCAGGTCCACGCCGCCGCGGATGAGGGATTCCATCAGGTCGATGGCCTTCTCACCGGTGGCCAGCTTCTCCTTCGGCGGCATGATGAGGTTCAGCGTGTCCACACCCAGGTTCTTCGCCCATGCGGAGTCGAAGGTCTTCTCCGTGTCCAGCAGCGCAACGAGCTTGTTCTCCTTCTGCGCGGCGGCGATGAGGCACAGCCCGATGTACGACTTCAAAGTGGAGTAGTCGCCGTGAAGCATCACGTGGCGTCCGAGCGGGAAGCCTCCCTGCCAGATGTCGTCCATCGGTGCCAGCCCGGTGGGGACCATCGTCGTCTTGAACTCGACGTCGCTGGCCAGTTTCAGAGCGCCGGGGAACTGCTGGTTCACCAGGTCCATCAGTTCCTTCGTGCGGGCACTCGTCGTCATGCGTTGTCCACCAAACCCTCCAGCGCTCCGGCTTCCTTGAGTGCCTTCATGATACCGGTCCAGCTACCGGTCGGAGTTCCGTCCCGCTTGGTCTTCTTACGGAGGAGGTCGAGGTACTGGTTCCGGCCGGTCAGGAGGCGCGCTGGGAGGCTCTCGGCGAGCTCCTCGACACTGGACCACCCGCCGTCCGGCCGGGCCGCCAGGATGGCTGCGGCCTTGTCCGGAGAGATGCCCTTGATACTCCCCAGACCCTTGGTGATGGCGTGCTTCTTCACATCCATCGTCCACCGCGGTCCGGAGACGTTGATGTCCGGAGGGAGGATGCGGATGCCGATCCGCCGGGTCTCCGCGATGTACTTGGCCTCCTTGTCCACCTTGCCGGTGTTCTTACCGGCGATGGACTCCAGCACCGCGGTCATGAACTCCAGCGGGTGGTGCGTCTTGAGATACGCACATCGATAAGATCGGACACCGTAGCCCGTGGCATGCGCTTGATTGAAACCGTACTTAACGTAGCCCTCGATGTATCCCCATGCTCCTTCGACATCCTTGATGCCATTTTTCTTGCAGATGTCTCCCCACTGCTTCTTGACTTCAGTCGCGCGCTCCACGTTCCGGGCGGTGGCTCCTTTTCCGGAGTCCTTGACGATCTTGAAGAACGTGTTGATCCCCGCATAGTCGAGACCGAGGGACCGCATGATCTGAAGTACCTGCTCTTGGAAGAGAACACACCCGTAGGTCGGCTTGAGCGCACTCTCGAACGCCGGATGCGGATAGCGCACATTCGCCCGCAGCGCGCGGTTCTTCCGGCGTTTGATGTAGAGATCAGTGACACCAGACTCCATGCAGGCCGGACGGAATAGTGACGCTGCAAGAATACAATCTCTTGTGTTTTTGATGCCCATCGTCTGGGCGCCTTTGGCCATGGCGTAACCCTCAAACTGGAATACGGCGTTGTAGACGCGTCCTTCCGAGAGAGCCGTGCACGTCGCCGGGTCGTCCAGCGGGATCCAGGAGAAATCGGCTTTGTCCCCACGCCCCATGAGTTCCTGGCAACGCGCCATAACCCAGAGAGTTCGCTGCCCGAGGATGTCATCTTTCAGGAACCCCAGCTTCTCGACGTCGTCCATGGTGTACTGGCTGACGATCGTGTCGGAGGACGCGACCAGCATCGTGGGAACGTAGTCCGCGAGTTTCAGGTGCGCGCCGGGCAGAAGAAGACCCGCCGCGTGCACTCCGTACGACCGGTTCGGTGTGGACTTGGCCAGCTTCTTGACGCCCTGGTAGTCCTCTTTGCTGATCTTCCGGATCTCCGCGATCGTCTCGATACGCTTCCCGAACCTGGCGTTGAACGCGGCCGGACTCAACCTGCTCCGCATGTACGCGTTGTAGGAGACGAGGATGGAGCCCTTGTCGTCTTCCTCCCGCGATCCCAGCTGGGAGTAGTTGCCGATGGCGATGGCGCCGTACTTGTGCTTGATGTACTCCACGAGTTCCCCGCGACGGACGTCTTCGATGTCGATGTCGATGTCCGGCGGCTTCTGCCGGTCCAGGGACAGGAACCGCTCGAACGTCAGGTCCCACTGGAGCGGATCGACCTGGGTGATTCCGAGGCAGAAGCAGACGAGGGAGGCGTTCGCGCTTCCGCGGGCCTCGATGACGATCTTCTTCCGGTTGCAGAAGTCAACCAGATCGAGGACATGCAGGAAGTAGTCGGCGTACCCGAGCTTGTTTATGATTCCCAGCTCGTACAGCAGCCGGTCCCGGTACTCCCCCTCGGTCTTGGCGGTGTATACCCCGAGCTTGTTCAAACCGGCGTAGGCCCAGTTCCTAAGCTCTTGCTTGGGCGTCTTGGACATCCGGGGCACGAACGGCTTGTAGGAGTCCAGAGCGGGCATCTGGAGGTCGTGCAGGGCCAGGACGAGCTCGTGCCCCTCCTCCGACCGCTCCCACTGGCTCTTGGTGTAGTGCCGCTGCACCCACTCGGTGGAGGCGAAGTGGTAGCTGTCGCCGGGGAACTCCGACTCGTCCCCGTTTCGGTACACCATCTTCTTCATGGTGTTGTGGGCCAGCTTGTCCGAGGGCTTCAGGTAGTGGCTGTCCTGGGTCGCCACGACAGGAAGGCCGACTTCGTCCGCGATGTCGATGAGGGCTTCCACGATATCGTCGTCGGTCCAGCCGTCCGGGTGCGGTGTCTCGTGGTTCTGCACTTCGATGAAGGTGTTCGGAAACCACGAGACATACATCTCGGCTACGGAGCGAGCCGCTTCAGCACCCTTCGTAACAAGCGTCTGCTGAAGAAGTCCAAAGTAACACCCAGTAAGTAGGACCAAGCTACCCACGGCCCTATCACCAGCCAGAGCTGCCATGTCGGCCAGATCATGCCGAGGAAAGCGATTGTATCTTGGACGGGTGTGAGAAAGAGAACTGAAAGCGGCGAGGCTACGGAAGCCACGCAGATCAGTAGCCAGTAAGCCGAAATGATGACGCTTCGCCTTACCGTCGTTGACATCTTCCACCAGGTAGCCTTCGAACCCTGGAAAAACCTGAACACCTTGCTTCTGGCCTTCTGTGTAGAGCTGGACCGTTCCGGACATCGAGCCGTGGTCTGTGAGGGCCATCGCGGGCTGCCCCCATGCCTTCGCGCGAGCCACCATCTCCGCGACTTTCTGGGTGGAGTCGGTGGACGAGTAGACGGAGTGCGCGTGGAGATGCGAGAAGTGGCTCACCGTTCGCCTTTCGGTATGAAAAAGCCCCCTCCATCGCGGGATGACAGAGGGGGCCAGCTTTCACGGGACGAGCAGTGGGCTGCTAGTCCTCGTCCTCTTCGTCGTCGTCCTCGTCCAGGTACGGCTCCAGCCACTTGCGCAGCTTAGCGGCGTTCTTGGCGACGGCGGCCGGGGGCTTGTCGCCGGTGTCCTTGGCGACAGCGAGGAGCTCTTCGAGGTCCATGTCCGCGAGGTCTTCGACGGTGAGGTAGCCTTCGTCGTCGTCCTCCTCGTCCTCGTCCTCATCGTCTTCGTCGTCCTCGTCCACGCCCGGGAGGAGCGCCTTCAGCTCCTCGCGGAGGGCGTCCTCCTTCTTGCCCTTCGTGGGGACGCCGTTCTCCTCCGCAACGCCCCGGAGCTCGCCCAGGGACATCTCGTCGAGGTCTTCGGCGGTCAGGAAGCCTTCGTCTTCCTCGTCCTCTTCCTCGTCGTCGGAGTCATCGTCCTCGTCCTCGTCTTCCACGTCGGACTCTTCTTCAGACTCGTCCTCAGCTCCGAGAGCCTCTTCTTCCTCGTCGTCAGCCTCATCAGAATCAGCATCCACCTCCTCCCGAAAGTAGCCGTTCTCCTCCAGCTGCTTGAGGATGTCCAGCTTCTTGAGCGTCGGGGTCAGGCGCTCGTCCTTCTCCAGCAGCTCCTTGAACAGGGCGCGCAGCTGCGGGAGGGAGTACTGGTTCTCCAGGCGCTCCCGGTCGAAGGTCTCCCCGATGACCGCCTCGTCCTGGTCCACGATCGCGTGGCGCACCGGGCCGTCCTTGCGCTTCGGCCCCTGCTGCTTCGGAGCGTCGAGCTCCATGACGGCCTTGGAGTGGTCCACCGCGAAGTCCACGGCCTCGCCGTACTCCTCCCAGTAGGCCCGGTGGAGCTCCTGGAAGGTCTGCTGGGCCTTCACCATGTCCAGGTGGGCGCGCAGGACGTCGTGGGCCTGGAGCTTCGGCTTGGTGGCGGGGACCTTCTTCTCCGCGGCCTCGACGGGCGCCTTGGGGGCCACGGCGCGCTTGGCCGGTACCGCCTTCTTGGCGGGAGCAGCGGTCTTCTTCGCGGGAGCCGGAGCGGCAGCGCGCTTGGCCGGTGCCTTCTTCGCCGGAGCAGCGGCACGGGTGCTGCGAACAGTACGGGTAGGCATTTTCTTCTCGGATTCCTTCGTTAGGTGTCTCTGGGCTACTTGCGGAGTCGGCGCGCCGGACGGGCTTCCGGGTGCCGTGACTTGTCGGGCTTGAACTCGTCCAGGCCGTCTTCCCGGTCTCTGGACTTCTTCGCGGGGCGCTTCGAGCGGGCGGGCAGCTCGTCCTCGTCGTCCTCATCGTCGTCCTCGTCCGCTGCCAGGTCGCGGAGGATTTCCCGGAGAGTGTCGTCGGACTGCGACTTCTTGGCGACATAGGAGGGGTCGTACTTCTTGATCTCGGCCTTCAGTTCCGAGCGGTCCATCTCGGCGTACTGATCGACCTCCTCATCGTCCTCTTCGTCGTCCTCGTAGTCGTCGTCCTCATCCTCGTGGCGCGACGGCTTGGACTTCCCCTTGGCCGAACTGGACTTGGAGGAGCGCGGCTCGTCCTCTTCCTCTTCGGCGTTCGGGTCGAAGCCGAGCTCTGTGATGAGGGCGGCCTCGATGTCGTGGAGGGTGTACCGGGACAGCTTGCACGGAGTGGGGTCCATACGGTCAGCGCCGTACTTCGTGTTCTCCTTGTCGCTGCCCTCCCGCCAGATCTCGTAGTCCGCGGTGGTGATGGGCCGGTCCACCTTTCCGACGACGCTGTTGGCGAGCTGCGTCGTCATCTGGAGGATGCGCACCTTGCCCGTCGTGCGGTCCAGGACGTTCGCGAGGGCGCGCTTGGCCGGGCGGTCGCCGTTCTCGCAGTGCTCGCAGTCCTTGTTGTTCTCCGGATCGGTGCACCAGACGAACGAACCGCCGACGTAGTGCTGCGCCGCCTCGAACCAGTCCGCGGGCTCTTGCAGGAACCGGACCGGGAAAGACTCGTCCGCCTTGAGTCGCCACAGGAACTCACTCGCTCCTGCCGCGCTCTTCTTGAGGGCAGAGCGAGCTTTCTTCGCGCTGCCGTACTGCTTCGCTAGTGCCACGGATTTCTCTCCTGAGATTCTTGCCGGGCCAGAGCCGCCACAGTACCACGGCTCTGGCAAGTGTGGACAAAACGCAGGTCAGCCATGGTAGATCAGATGACCACTCCAGTTGCAGTGCTGCTTGACGAGCCTACCCGCGCCGTCCCTTACCTCGAACAGGCTTGCCGGATCGATTCCCAGCTTTCGAACCGTCGCGTCGTACGCCGGAGTCTCCGACCTTTCCTCGCGGCTTGCCAGGACTTGCCCCGACAACACGCTGTGGCTTTCGCCCGGGGAACTGCTCATCCATCTTCTCCTTCCGCTTGGTCGGCGTGGGGGCGCCGTCCATCTTCACCTCGTAGTACCAGTGGTACAGGCATGGTCTGAACGCGTCGCAGGCGCACTGCATCTCCTCCGCGCCGTCCGCGGTCTGGAACAGGTCCACACGGACCACGGCTGTGCTCATCGGCTCTTCCTCTTTCTCAGGCGCTTCTTGCGCACGACGGGCGGTTCGTGTCCGCGAACCTGCTCCCCGGCCGCGATTGCCGCCATACGGGCCTCTCGCTGGTCCTTGACGGCCTGCTGCGTTTTGGTGAGCACCGGAGGCCGCTCCTTGCGCTCCAGGGCAACAGCGGCGCTCGCAGGAAGTTCCACGATGAGAACCGGCCCGATGTCGGCGTGGTGGGCGTAGACCACCTTGGCCCGCGGTCCCGCTCCTAGCTCCTTGGCGTCGGCGAGAAACTGCTCGACGGTGCCGAAATGCTGCGTGTGCTCGTTCAGACGCAGGACGACACGGCGTCCCATCAGCCTCTCCGCAGCTTCTTGACGGGACGCTTCGGGCTCGGAACGGAAATCTCTTCCTGCTTCGGCTTCGGACTGGGACGGAGTCGGCTCTGCTTGACCTCTTCCGCCTCCGCGGAGGTGAGCAGGTTCGGCGGCTGGACGCCCAGCTGGTTCTTCGGCGGGTTCTTCGCCAGCTCCTCCGCGCGTTCCGCGAGGATCGCCTGCTTCTTCTCCTCGCCGGAGACCGTGTAGGACGGCGGGAAGGTGCCCGGCTTGCGGTCCATCGTCTCGGGGTCGAAGTCCTGCACGCGGCACACCTTTCCGTCGATGAGGTAGTGGCCGCCGGTCGGCGTGAACGACGCCCCGCGGGTCTCCTCGGTGGTCGGCCACTCCTTGGCCACCAGCTCCTTGAGCCGCTCCACGACCTCTTCGTAGGTCTGGCCGCGGTGCCCGTCGCTGAACGACAGGATGAAGTTCACCTGGCCGTGCACGTTCTTCTGGACCGTCTTGCCGGAGTCCTGCTTCTGCGCCGCCTGCTTCTTCGGGCGCAGTCCTTTAGCCATGTTCTGCTCCTCGCCTCGGAGTTTTCTTACTCGCCCTGCCGGACTTCCCCGCGAGCCCTCACTATTGGGACCTGGGAGGGACCGCAGGGGAACCCTACAGGGATTCCACGTCCGCGTTGACCCACTTCACAGAGGGCTTCGCGGGGTCGATCGGGAGCATGAACCGCTCCACGTCCGCCTTCTTGATGTCACCCAGCATGATCAGCGCGTGGAGCTTGTCCGGGTCCAGCTGCTCCGTGCTGGACTTCTTCCAGAGCTTGTTCTCCTTGAGCCACTCGATCAGCGGGGCGACGTCCCACTTCTCGCCGGGGTCGCCCTGGGAGACCTTGGCCGCCAGCTCCTTGCCGTTGAACTCGAACCGGATCGACTTGCCGTTGACCCCCAGCAGCTCGATCAGCTGGGGGAGGACGTCGGCGGAGTACTCCTTCCGGCCGTCCTCCGCGACCTTGGCGTCCACGGATAGCCGCTTCAGGGTGGTGACGCACTCGCGGGCCTCGTCGAGGGCGCGCTTCTGCTTGACTTCCTCGGTGACGGACATGCCTACCAGCCTTCCAGGTTTCTCGCCATGATGGTTGTTACCACTTCCGACATCAGACCGAACATGTCGCCGGAGCTCCTCCGGACGATGTCGAAGCTCTTCTCGTAGGACCAGGGCTGGTTCGATCGGTAGCCGATAAGCCCCGCCGCCTTGGTCACATCTCCCAGAGAGGCAAGGGAGTCCACGGTTTCCTTGTCGTTGTTCCATTCCCCGTCCGAAAGGACGATGAGGAACTTGCCGGGGTCGTCGGTCTGGCTGAGGATCCGGCGCGCTTCGACGACTGCTCCGCGAGGGGCCGTTCCGCCGCCGTTGCAGGGGTAGGCGAACCTGTCCGGGTCCACCTCCTCGTCAAGGTCGTAGAGCAGCCGGTGGTCGGTGTCGTACATGACGACGGCCAGTTGTATCTCGACTTCCCGGCAGGCGTTCTTGATCTCCCAGATGTTCTTCGCCGACACCAGGTCGCGCCTTCCGGCTTGCTTCCCGTTGCCGTCGACAACCTGGTAGTTCATCGAGTAGGACTCGTCGGCGACGATGACCCCGGTGGCCTTCGCGGAGTGCTGCTTCCCCTCGTCCCAGGACGCGTAGACGGACTCCATCTCCTCGTCGGTGGTCGCCGCGAAGACCCGGTTCATGTCCAGACGGCCCTCAGAGGCCCCGTACGTCCACCCGGGGTCCATGGCCAGCCAGATACGCCGGAGCTCCTCCGCGTACCGCGCAGAGCGCTGCCGCATGGCGTCGGTGACGGGGTAGAGGTCGGCGTTGCGGGCGCGGTGGACCGGAGCGGACGAGTGCAGGCCGTTCCGGGTGTCGCCCATGGATTCGCGGCTCGTCTGGATGTCTTCCTGGACTGCGGCGTCCTGCACGATCTCGCTGACCAGCTCGTCCAGAGCGTTCTGGACGTCTTTTATACTGGGTGGTTTTCCGTTTCCGTGACCGGTACCCGCAGTGCTGCCGCCCGCGGGAGCGGAGGGTCCGCGATCACCAGGACGGCCACCTCCCCCTCCGTGTTGACGACGCGCATCGTCGTCTCCACCCAGCTTTCCGGAATCATGGTCAGAGGATTGAGGGCCTTCACCCTGCGAACCCTCCCCGCCGCTGCCACCCGGAGGTACGTCGGCCTCATCCGCCGCTCGTTCGCCATCCGCAGAATCAGAGACTCGTGCTCCGTCATCGTCGTCCTCCCGCTGCTTGGCCTTCTCCCGGTCGTGCTCTGCCCTGTTCCGGTCCTGAGCTACCTTCTTGTTCCCGGCCGTGCCGGTGACGCTGCCGTGGTGCGGCTTGCTGCCGCCGGTCTTCTCCGGATACATCTCGCACAGGTCTGAGATGATCATAGCGGCCCTCTTCATGTCCCCCGGGTAGAGGACCGTGCGGTACTCGTCGATCAGCTTCTCGGCCTTGAGCGCGCTGTCCTCGCCCATGGAGTCAACGTACCGGTGCCGGTACATCTGCCGGATGTTCTTCGGCAGGTACCTCCGGCCGTAGACCAGAAGATATGTTTCCGGCCGCGATGCGCCGACAACGAAGTCCGCCACCGCGAGGGTGAAGTACTTCTCCATCCTCGGGTACCTGGCTCCGAGGAGTGCCTCCACGCGGCCCTCTTCCAGGATGTTGTAGACGTCCTCGAAGTTGCCGCGGACTACGCGGCCCTGCGTGCTGATAGAAGTCCTGATGGCGTTCACATCGAACGAGGTGTAAATGACGTGCGCCAGCTCGTGGTAGTTCATCCCGAGCAGAACCGCGATCCCGCGGTCGGACAGGATGTCCTTCACCTTGTCCGTGTTGATGAACATGTCGGTGCCGATGGAGTAGGCCGGGTGGTGGCTGTAGCCCCCGGCATCCTGGCTCTCCTGGAAGTAGAGCTTCACCGCGTCGATGGCTGACAAAGTGCGATTGGTCAGCTGGAGGGACCAGCGAAGCCCCTCCATCCGCGTCTTCCGGTAGTCCTGCTGCCAGAACGACCCGGCCGCCAGCCGCTTCTCCGTCGCCGCTACAGACTCCTGGAAAGGCATCAGTCGTCCTCCCATACGAAGTCAGACGGCTTGAGGCCGTTGGGCATCTTCCAGTCCGGGGAGAACTCCTTGTCGGGAACCACCTTGTCCGCCTTCGGCCCGAGCTCCTTCTTCGCGATCTGGCTGACTTCCGCCTTCAGCAGCGTCGAGTGCACGTCGAGGATCTGGTTGACGCTCTGGCGTTCATTGGACTCGAACATGTTCACGAAGTTGGCCGCCGCGAAGTTGTAGCCGAGCAGCACGGCGATCCTGATGAACTCCATCATGGAGTTTGTGCTCACCGGGGTCTTGATGCCCGTTGACTTGCGGATCTCGCGGGCGAGGCTCAGCAGCTCCTTGGACTTCACGAGCTTGTCCTCGACGGCCGGGTTGTAGTCCCACTCCACCTTGACCGGAAACCGGTTCAGGAACGCCTCGTTGATCTGCATCGTGCCCCGGTACCCCGGGTTGTAGTCCGTCACGATGAGCAGCTTCTCGTGGGCCTTGATGACCTCGCCGTGGTGCCGGATCAGCGGAAGCTCGCGGCGGTGGTCCAAGAGGGGGAACAGGGACGCCGCGATCTTCGGCGACATGAAGTTCGCCTCGCTGATGCACAGGACGCCGCCGTACCGGGCCAGCTCGGTCACGGGTCCGTCCTGCCAGCGGAAGCCGCCGTTCCCGTCCGGCGTGTAGCTGCCGGTGAGCGCGCCCGGCTCCATGGAGACGTCGCAGGGGACCGCGTAGAAGTTCAGGCCCATCCGGGCCGCCCACGCCATCGGGAACATCGTCTTGCCGGACCCCGTGGGGCCGCGCATGAGCAGGTTCCACTTGTTGTCCATGCACTGCTGGAGGATGTCGAAGTCGTCGACGCCGTTCACGGTGCGGCTGACGTACTTCAGGCCGTAGTCCGGGTGCGGGATGTAGGAGTGGGTCTCCTCGGGCTGCTGGTCGGCCTCCAGGTTCTCCACCTCCTCCGGCTCGGGGATTCTCACCGCCTTCCCGTTGTTCACCGTACGGGCGACTTTCAGGGTACCGCCGGACATCTACTTGCCTTCCGGGTCGTTGACCTCGCGGTCGATGGCGGACGCGGGGATGCGGTAGGAATTTCCCACCACGAGATTATGCTTCGTGTTGTTCCGGTGCACGACCTCGACACGGATCTTGTCTTCGAACGGCTCGATGTAGCGGACCACGATTCCCTCGTAGTCGGCTCCCAGGAGCGTGTAGCAGGCGCCCTCTTCCAGGACCGGAGGTCCCACCCGGAGGTGCCGCACGCGCCTCAGGAAGGCGCTCACGAAGGCGTCGGGCTCCTCGGCTGCGAACCCCATCATGTCCTTGGTGCGCTCGTCCACGGCCTCGATGAGCTCGTAGAGGTACGGGTCGAACTCTCCGCGGGACAAAGCGTTCCGGAACTCCTCTACGAACTCCTCGACCTCGCTCAGCGAGGTCTGTGGCAGGGTGTTGCGGCGCAGCTTCTTCTGCGTCATCAGAAATCGAGCTCCGTCTCTTCCACGCGGAACAGCTTCGCCTTGAAACCGCGCCGCTTCTGCTCCTCAGCCAGATCCATGGCCGACTTCGGATCGCGCCGGACCACCGTTGTGACTCCGTTCATCTTGCTCTTCCAGGACACCTTGTAGTAGGTGTGCGCTCCGCTCTCGTACTCCTGTACTCCCTCCGGCACTTCTTCCTCCCTGGTTTGGTTGACGCCTGCGTGGACCGAACGGGATTTGAACCCGCAACCAGAGGCGTAATGCTCTGCTCTTCCAGTTGAGCTATCGGCCCTTGTGGGGCCTTGCGGCCCCGTACTGCTGGTGTCACTTGACCGGGATGTCCTCGGACGTCTCCAGGATCTCCACGGTGACGCGCACCTTGGAGGGCTTGGTCCCGTCCAGCGGACCCTTCCGGAGGTACAGGCCGCCGATGATCTCCTTGCCGAGCTCGGTCGTCTCGTCGTACCGGAAAGTCCCCTTTGTCTCGTAGGCGGCCGTGAACTCCGCTTCCAGCCGGACTACTTCCGGCTTCTTGGGCGCGGCCTTCTTCGCCGCAGTCTTCCTCGCCGCCTGAGGGGCGCGAGTACCTGATACCGCCATGCTTCCTCCTAGTTGCTTACAAGCTTGAACGCTACCGCAAGGCACTCGGCGTGCCCTCCGGTTTCTTCTCTCTCATCCTCGGTGAGCTCCTCGTTGCAGACGCCGCAACGGGAGTACAACTTACCGTACTCGACCATGCAGGCTATCGGGCCTGCTGCGGACAGCTTCGCGTGGACGAACTCGCGGTCACTCAAGCGTGCCTGGAGCTCCGGCTTTCCGTCTTCGTCGAAGGCCTTGACGAACCAGACATGCGCCCACCGGCCTTCATCGAACTTCTGGAAGTGGACGTGGATTCCCTTCGGCGACCACTGCTCCGTGGGGATGAAGTAGTGTCCGTTCGGGACTATCGGAGAATCTCCGTACTCGTTCTGCGCCCAGTCTTCGCTCTTCTGCTCAGCGCGGCCGGACGTGGCCCAGTGGTCGTAATTGGCAGCGCGCTCGCGAGATCCCCGTGCGGCCTGCTGTTCCGCACACCGCCTCGCGGTCTCCGGCTTGCGGTGGTTTCCTCCGCAGGTCGCACAGCGGTAGGACATCAGTCTCCTCCCGGAAGATGCCGGTCCCACCAGCTCTGGACCTTGGGCTGAATGTACAGGGCGCCTCCCAAGGCCAGCACGGCGATAGCGCAGACGACGAATTTCACCATCAGAACTCCCAGCCGCCGAACTCCACGAGGTCTTCCCGGATGCGTCGCCAGTGCTTGCCGATCCGCTTCCGGCTCACCATCTTCTGGCGGAGGATCTCGGCGACCGCGTCCTCCAGCGTCGACCAGTACTGGTAGAAAGTGGCCGGGCTACAGCCCGACATGCGGGCAATCTCCATGATGCTGGCCTTGTGCCAGGACACGGAGCCCACGTGCTCTTCCGTGTTCTTCAGGAGGGTATCGCGGCGCTCCACGCCCCGATATCCGAGAACGCGGCCGTTTGCGGTGCGGTACTGCTCGGTGGTCGTCATACCTTCCTCCAGTTCTTCGGGATCAGCGCCTCTTCGAGCACCGGAGCGATTTTCTTGGCTGTCTTCCAGCTCGCATAACTGGCGTCCGTGTCCTCCAGGTCTCCTTCTTCGATGTCGCAGATGGCGTTGAGCGTCTGCCGGATTGCCTCAGCCTCTTCGAGGTCGAGGTCAATCGTGATCGTGACGTGCTGCTCGACGTCTACCTTCATGCTTCTCCTTCGGTTGGCTGTCCAGGGATGCGCCCGTACGAGACGGACGACACCCTGAGCTTCCAATCTCCGCGGTGCTGGCTGTGCCGTCCTGGACCGGCTGTCATGGCGAGGTGGCTTGCAGGAGGCTCTTAAAGGGGCCTGTGACGGCCTCCCAGAGTCTTCGCCTCCGTCCCCTTGGCGCTAGGCCTGTCGAGGTCTCACAGCGGCTCTCCGCGGTTTTCCGTCTCTTTGCAGTTGTCAACGACCGTCCGCGTGCCCTGCCAGACCGTGGCGGCTCCGGTGTGGTGCGGTGAGATGAAGCTACCAGCTGATGGGCACTCACGCAAGTGCCAACTGAATACTTCGTTTGCGCTGGTCACCGCTGTGTGTGCAGTCAGGTTTGCCACACCGGTCGGCCAACCACTAAGATCACCGGTTGGGCCGAAGTCGATTCCTCTCCTGCCGAGTCCGACGGAATATTCAAGTCGGAGAAACGGTGGTTTGAGGCGAGCCCCTGACCTCAAAACTTTTCTGGAAACGTAGAAACTGGGAAAAGTTCTTACTGGGGGTTGGGGGCCTCGTCTTAAGCCTTCCACCGTTCCTCTGGAATGTATCAATAAGATGATACATCTATGATTTTTTAGACACACTATACCTACACCGCAAAACCTCAAGGAAGAAAAAATGAGACCTAGCTACAGGAGCAGTAGGAGCGATACCAGAAGCTACATGTCAGAAGCAGACTTGGAAGAATTAAGGGAAGAGGTACGTAGAGTACAGTGCCCATACTGCATGGCAGAAATCGGGGAAAACTGCCGCGGTGTACCAAGAAAAAACGGCACATGGAGACCAAGGGCGTCGAACCACGTGGAGCGTGTCTACCACTACCGCTTCCAGCAGAAGTTAGGTTTTGACTCGCAGCAGAAAGAGGTACTAGCATCAAGTTCTTCGCCTGCGAACGCACGTGAAACGAAGAAAGGAACCGGAACCATGCCGGTCAAGACCGCCAAGAAGTCCATCGCGGGGAAGAGCAAGACGGCTCCCCCGAAGAAGACTGCCGCCAGCTCGTCCGTGAAGCGCCCTGTCGGCCGCCCCCGCAAGAACCCGGAGCCCGTCGTCGTCACCGCTCCGGAGCCCGAGTTCGAGCTCATGAGCGAGGAGAAGCACGGCAAGCTCCGCATCGCCGGGATGAGCTACGTCCAGCTGGCCGAGCTCTCCGGGATCCCCATCGAGACCGAGGGCTTCCTGATCATGCTGGAGCTGCTCCGCGGGGGCCGGGACCGCCAGGAGATCAACGACCGGGTCCGGGACAAGCTCCCGCGCACCACCTCCTCCGGCACCCCCAAGCCGGTCCCCAACCTGGTCTCCGGCATCATGAAGCGGCTGGAGGGGAAGGGCTTCACCGTCAAGGGCGACTGGAAGATGGTCAAGCCGTCCGCGCGCGTGTAAGATCAACTGAACATCAAGGATTCAACCGAGAGGCGGCTCTGTCCCAACGGAGCTGCCTTTTTCGGTCCTCTCCACCTGTCCGGAGGTATCAGCAGTGGCTTCTGCGTCTACACCTGAGGTTCTCCTCATCTCCGCGATTCTCAACACGCAGGACAGCACGACCGCCGTCATGGCCGGTGTCACCCCGGAGATGTTCTACGGATTCCGGGAGGAGTACGAGTGGCTGAGCAAGCACATCGAGAACCACCACAGGACCCCGTCCAAAGGGGCCTTCCGGGAGAACTTCCCGGAACTGGTCCTCAAGAAGGACGTGGACGACGTCGAGCTCTTCGCGGAGGAGGTGAAGGAGAACCATTCCCGCCAGCTCATGCTGAAGGGGATGAAGAAGGCGCAGGACGCGATCCGGGCCGGTGACATGAAGCGCGCCTCCATGCTCATCCACGAGACCTCCATCGAGGTCGAGGGGTCTCTTCTCGGCGGATCCTTCGACTCGGACATCTTCACCGACTTCGAGGACATCGAGCGGGAGGTGCTGGCCCGCAAAAAGCGGATGGAGGAGACCGGATTCTCCGGCATCCCCACCGGTTTCCCGACCCTGGACGAGCTGACCGGCGGAATCCAGCCGGGCTGGTTCGTCATCGTCTGCGCGCGGTCCGGTGTGGGAAAGACGCGCTCTCTCACCCGCATGTCCTGCGCTGCCGCATTCTCCGGGTTCACCAGCCAGTACGACGCCCTGGAGCAGTCCCGCGCGGAGATCGCCATGCAGGTGCACGCGTTCGCCTCCTCCGAGTTCGGCACGGAGACCTTCAAATCCCTGGACCTGGCCCAGGGGAAGGGGTACGACGAAAAGGGCTACCGCAGGTTCCTGCGCACCATCAGCACCCGCGTGCAAGGCAAGATGCACGTCGCCGACAACCGGCACGTCTCCATCGGACCGGCCACCATCAACGCCCAGATCAAGCGGAACAACCCGGACATCTTCTTCCTGGACTACCTGACCCTGATGGAGGGGGCCGACGACTGGCAGTCCTCCGCGAACCTGGTCACCGCGCTGTCCCAGACGGCGAAGCGGTCCGGGTGCGCCATCGTCACCGCGGCCCAGGTGAACAGGAAGGGCGCGGAGTCCAAGGAGATCGACCTGGAACACCTCTCGGTCACCGACCGCCTAGGCAACGACGCGGACCTGGTCGTCGTCATCGAGCGCTTCGGAAACTGCCGGACCGTGGTCCGCATGAAGGTCATCAAGTTCCGCCACGGTCCTTCCGGGTACACCTTCTTCCTGAAGTTCGACCCGAACCAGGGCGTCATGGAGGAGATCACCTACGAGCAGGCCTGCGACTTCCGGGACATGGAGTCCGCAGAGGAGGAGAGCAAGCGTGAGGAGAGGAAGTTCATCCCGCGCAAGAAGGGATCGTTCGCTGAGACCGCCAAAACCAGGAAGACGGGCGAGAAGGCCTCCGTACGCCGTGTGAGAGCCGCGGACGACCCGGAGCAGCCCAAGACGCCACGGCTGCCATCCCGGCGCCCCAGGGCGACCTCCAAGCCGGTCAGACGGTACCAGCGGGAGTCTGACTAGCCAGGATGGCCGCTTCAGCAGGGTGTTTGCCGGTGATCTTCCAGGTGGCGTACCGTTGACCTCCGTGAGTGAAGGTTTCAGTTCGTTCAGCCGCATCATGCACGACCACCTCGACGTCTTGCAGGAAGGCGCCGAGGAGTGCGTTGCCGTCTGCCCTTTCTGCAACGGCCGCTCTTTGCAGTTCAACACGGCCAAGGGGCTGTGGATCTGCTTCAAGTGCGGAGAGGGCGGAAACGCCAAGAAGCTCGTGGAGATGCTCCAGGGCACGTACACGGAGCCGGAGGCGGACTTCCTGGAGATAAGCCGCGACCTGCGCGCCCTGGCCGCCGAATCCTACGAGGCTCCCAGCTTCCTACCGGAGACGGTCCTCCTCCGGTACCGGAACCGCACGCGTGAGCCGAACTGGCGCTGGCTGGAGCGTGGCTTCGACAAGAAGACCTGCGACAAATGGGAGCTGGGATTCGATCCGCTGGCCGAAAACGGCGGAGCGCTGACGCTTCCGTACCGGAATCCTGCGACGAACCACCTGGACGGGATCATCTTCCGGAACGTGAACCCGGCACCGGACCAGCCGCGGTACAAGTTCCCGAAGGGCTTCCCCAGAAGCCGGTCCGTCTACGGCTCCTGGCTGATAGACAGCACGGTTTCCGGGCACCGCGGCTCGTTCACGTTGAACGAGGGGCCCACGGACGCCATCCGCGTGGACCAAGCGGGGTTCCCGGCCGGAGGGCAGTACGGCAGCTCCATATCCGCTGGTCAGATCCGGCTGCTGCACCGGCTGGGAGTGCGGAACCTGGTCCTGTTCTACGATTACGACCGCGCCGGTCTCCGGGCCACGGAGAAGGGCACGCACCTCGCAGAGGAGTTCAACGTCTCCAAGGTGCTGTGGGACAAGGAGAAGTACTGCTGGCACGGAATCGTGTGCGGATGCCCCTTCGGCAGCAAGCACAAGGACATCTGGATAGCGCACACCTCGAACGGGAACTGCCCGTCGATGAGGACGTGCAAGTGCGGCCGGGTGCACGAGCCGGACCCGTGCTCGCTCGAACTAGAGGAGATCGGAACAATGCACGAAGGAGCGGTGGAAGTGTGAGCGCGAGCGAAAACAACAACCTGGCGAACCAGCGTCCGGTTAATCCGAACCACGTCAAGGCCGAGGAGACGATCGCCGAGGCGGTGGACCAGTCGGCGGCGAACACGGCCATCTTCCGGGACATGCTGAGCAACGTGGACCTCCCCATGGGGCCGTCCCAGACCAGCGGAACCTGGGGGATGCTCGAAGTCGAGATCGACGGCAAGAAGGTGCCGCACGCGGTGCTCGTCCTCGCGCAGAACAACACGGCGACCGCGTACTTCTTCAGCCTCCAGAACTTGGAGGTGTTCATGCAGGGCGGTTCCACCGCCTTCCAGGCACTCCGCGGCTTCGTCATGTCCAAAAGCCCGCTGATCGTGGCCGGTGCCGAGCAGCTGGAACAGGCGGTGCAGGCCAAGAGCGCGATGGACAAGCACTTCGGCTCGCAGAAGGAGCCGGTCAACTGGCCGCCGAAGAATGGGAACTTCGGTGTCTGACGAGCAGAAGGATTTCGACCGCAAGAAGCCGTGGTGGGCCAACATCGGCTGCCTGATGCGCTTGCAGCTGGAGAGCCACAACGGCGCCGTCACCGGGAAGCTCGTCCGGATCGACGTCAACGAGTTCAGGAAGTACGCCGTCATCGACCAGGACGGCGCGCAGATCAGCGTCAACATCGACCACATCCTCTACGCCAAGGAGATCTAGGAAATGGGAAACCACAGTTTTACCTTCGAGCCGACCTGGTCGGAAGTCGAGGAGCTCGTGAAGGTCGTCAGCGAGGTCAGCATGCGGCCGGAGTTCAAGGGCCGGATCATCTCGGGATTCCAGTGCAACGGCGGCCAGTGGTTCGCGGAGATCGTCGCCCCCACCGGGCGTTCGCTGATGGAGTTCACCGCCTCCGTCTACATGGAGCTGCCGACCGAGGAGAGCCAGTGGGCGACTTCCGAGGAGAGGCAGGACGTCATCTCGGACGGCCCGCTTTCCTTCTCGGACGCAGTCGAGACCGCTTCCGACGAAGAAGTCGATGAGGACGGATCCGACGACGGCGACAGCGGCACGGCCGTCTACAGCGAGGAAGCGGACGAGGCGGCCTACATCGAGCACGAGAAGGCGGCAGGCCGCCCGGCGCCCCCGAAGAAGCTGAAGAAGCCCGCTTCGGTCGGCAAGACGTCCAACGCGGCCATCACGGTCGAAGAGGACTAGCACCCAGAAGTAGCGAGCAGGCTGGCCGGGACTTCCACAGTTCCGGCCTACTTCTTTTTGGAGGAGAAATGACCGTCGTACACCCGCACCCGCACCCGCTGGCCATGCAGGTGGTCACACCGTCCAACCCGGAAATACTCAAGACGTTCGGGAGGGTCCGCATCGAGGACTGGTCCGACCGCATTCTCCAGGGGACCTGGCAGGAGCTCCGCGGGCGCTCCAGCGAGGTGAAGAACTACCTGAACCTGGCCAACGAGCCGGGACTGGGCTCCGTCATGGTCGACAACGAGATCGTGGCGTGCCACACCCTGCACGACGGCAGCCGCGTGCTGCTGCACAACGACTGGCTGCCGACCTCCTGACCAGGTGCATAGCAACCTAGCTTGACAGTCCGGACACGCTGAGTAGAGTCGTCGTCAGATGAAGTATTCAGCTACGCTGGGAGGTTGGTCGGCATGCGCGTCAGACTCGGCTGCTTCGGATGGCTCTGCCTCGGGTGGGTGATCCTCCCGTGCTACGTCCTGTTCTACGCGGCCAAGGGGCTCGTCTGCCTCTTCCTGGCCGCCATGAAGGCTCTGGACAAGCACAACCGCCGCAGAGCCGTCAGGAAGGCCTACGAGCGCGACCGGGCTGCCAGGGCTGCCGTCCGCACCCGGCAGCTCCAGGAGCTCAACCGAGGGCGGATGCCGCAGTACTACCCGCAGGGCCGTGTCCCGATCCAATGGCAGGACGAGCACGGCAACTGGCGCGTCAGCTAGCATCCCCGTGTGCCCGACGATCAAAGAAGGTTTTTGATAGTGCCCCTCTACGGCGGAGAGCCCTACTACTCCCCGGACGACATCACCCAGGAGATCTACCCGACCCAGGAACTTCCGCTGTTCCAAAGCCTCCACCTGCACCGGCACGAGTTCTGGAAGAAGTGGAGGCTTTGGATAATCGGGATGTCACTGGTTCTCGGAGCGTCCACAGGAACCTTCCTGGGCATGCTCGGATCACACCAGTGCTGCTCCAGCACGAACAACCAGGGGCCGGTTGTCCCGGCTCCTCCCGCTTCCCACCTCACCATTCCGGAAAGGACGACATGCCCTACATGCTCCGCGAGCCCAAGCCGATCCGGCAGCGCAGTGAACCGGCCTCGGTTCAGCCGTTCCCCTACCTCGCAGCCGCGTTCATCTTCACCGCGGCTGCCACCAGCGTCAGTTGGTTCTACCTCGCAAGCATCGCCATGATGCTGCTGAACGACGGCCTGAGGCGTCCGCGGATCGTGTTCGCCAAAAGCCTCGCCAAGCAGCAGGAAGACAGGCCGCACCCGTGATCCAGGGCCAAACGGTCTACTACCGCCTCAGCGAAGAGAACTTCGCCGACGTCAACCACCAGCGCGACATGAAAGCTACCGTGCTGACGATGTACGACGGGATCGAGCACGTCCACATCTTCCACGGCGCTCCGGTCAGCATCGGTATGGTGCTCCCGGCGGAAGTCGTCCGCTGCTACTCGCAGTACGCCTACGACCGGCTGATCCACCCGCGGACCGTGAGCACCCGCTCGAAGAAGCACTTCTCCGGGTTCGCCGACATCCGGGTGAAGCTGCCCGGCAACGACATCCTGTGGGTACCGCTCGCAGAGATGGACGACAACCCGAAGAAGGATGGTGAACTCGGCGAACACGGAGTCGGCTACCTGACCGTCCCGGAAGTCGGAAAGTTCACCGTCGTCATGCCCGCACCGCTCATCTAGAAGGAGAATAACCATGGGTTTCTTTGAAGACCTGTCCAAGTCGCTTTCCGAGTCCGCCAAGGCCTTCGGTATCCAACTCCAGACCGAGCTGGAGAAGGCGGAGTACTCCGAGCACGGCAAGGAGACCGCCGTTTACACCCCCGTCGAGCAGGACATCGACGCAATCCAGTACCAGCCCAACGGCGACAAGGACAACACCCTGGACGTGTTCGCCTTCCTGCTGGACCACAAGCAGCCGTTCGCGCTCTGCTCGCACATGCACATCCACCTGAGCTTCCACCACGGCGAGCAGATCGAAGAGGTCCGCGACGGCGACTGGATCGTCTCATCCACCGAGGAGAACGGCGAGTTCGACGTGGACATCCTGGGCAACAAGGACTTCGTCCGCGACTTCGGCCTGAAGAAGAACGACCCGATCGAAGAAGAAGGCGGCGCTGGCTTCCGCGGAACCGTCAAGAACGGACCACGGTTCAAGCCGGGATTCGATCTCAGCGGCGACGAGGACGAGGATGACGACGAGCTCTGAGGAGCCGCAGGACGCCGTTCCGCCCTTCCCCACCATGGAGGGCGGCGCGGTGCCCGCGGAGCAGTTCTTCGAGGGCACCGTCTGGCACTACCTGATCGTGCTCGACCTGACCCAGGTGCCGGTGCTCCTCCGGGAGTCGCTGAGGTTCTACATCATCAGATCAGCGATAGAGATCGTCGGGTCCGGCCACTTCTCCCTCTGGGAGAACCAGGAGTCCATGTCCATCGCCGTCCACACCGTTCCGGGGAAGATGGAGATGTTCAGCCAGCGCAGCCGCGAGGCAGCCCAGATCTTCGCCACCCACCACCTCGTCCGGATCAACGAGTACACGATGAGCCAGCGAGGTAACTCATGACGGTGATAGAGCCTGCACCGCGGCCCTGTGAGTCATGCCCTTACCGCCAGGACGTACCCTCTGGCGTCTGGGATGAGTCGGAGTACCGCAAGCTGCCGGAGTATGACAAACAAACTCTGGAACAGCCTCCCGGCCTCTTCTTGTGCCACCAGCAGAACGGTCGGGTGTGCGGAGGCTGGGCAGCCTGCCACGCCTCTCAGACGGGCCCGTACGCCCTCATGTCTCTCCGGTGGGCCTACAACCTCGGGACCGTTACTCCGGAAGTCCTGGACAGCATCTTCGACTACATGTCACCGGTTCCCGTTTTCAGCACTGGCCAGGAAGCCATGGAGCACGGGCTGAAGGAACTGGAAGAACCGACCGAAGAAGCTCTCCACATCATGCAGAAAATAGAGAGGAAGCAGAGCAATGGCTAGGAAGAAGCCTCTGCACGAGCTGATCCGGTACCAGACCGTGAACTACCCCAGCCGGAGCATGTCCATCCAGCGTCAGGCTGACGACGCCCCCGGGAACCAGATGGTGTTCAAGGTCTACAAGAAGTACCCGGACTACACCCTGATGGACCCGATGCACGTCCCGGCGGAGCTGTCCGAGGACTCCTACGACACGGAGCTCTTCCTGAACATGGCCGAAGAGGGGCTGGACAAGCGGCACCGCGTCCTCGTCTTCCAGGACCGCATGCGGCTGGTCAAGCGCGGCATCCGCGGAAACGTCCGCAAGCACCTGCGCAGGAAGTACGGCACCCTTCCGGCGGTGGTCTGATGAACGCCTGCAAGGCAGCAGCGCTGCTGTTCGCCGCCGCCTCGTGCTGCTTCTGCTTCGCCGGGGTTCTGGCCAGCGGTATTCGAGGGGCGGCATGGCAGACGGCGGTGCTCTGCACGCTGGCCGTCGTGTTCGCTGCCTGCTCTTCCGTCTTCTTCCAGAAGGAGGGCGGTGGAAGTGGCCGCAAACCAAAGCCCTGAGCAGGATGCCATCCTCGGCCGGATCGAGGACAAGCACAACGAGTCCGCGCTGAGCGAGTACGAGCTGGACGAGCTGGTCCTCACGGCGCACGCCAGCGGGATCAGCTGGGAGCGCATCGCCGACCGTCTCGGGATATCCCGGCAGGCCGTCACCAAGAAGTACAGCGCGATGGAACAGCGCAGGAAGTCCGAAGAGTACAACAAGAGCAAGGGGAGGTAGGCATGAAGCGGAACGTCTGGCGCAAGCCGAGCAGCTGCCCCAACAACGCCACCTGCGTCGAGGTCATGGAGACCAGGGACGAGATCCTGGTCCGCGATTCCAAGGGCGGCGGCGACGGCCGGGTGCTGCACTTCACCCACGAGGAGTGGGCGGCCTTCCTGGACGGCGTGGACAACGGCGAGTTCGACCCGGAGGCGGAGGAATAATGTCGGAGATCGACGATCTTCTGGCCGAGGCGCAGAAATTCCGGCAGGACTTCGAAGACGTCAAGGAGCGCGGCCGGGTCATCATGGGCCAGCTCATCCTCTGGTGGAACGAGAACCCGTCAGCCAAAGTCATGGCGTTCTATCTGGCGGCGGTGGAGCACCCGCCGGTACCGATGGGAGCCGACCAGAGCGCAGAGCCAGCAGAGGGGCGCTACGTCCACCTGCCGCACCCCTCCGAGGACATCGAGGGGTACCTGCGCACCCGGGACCAGATGAAGCGGGACATCACTTCGATCTGTGCTCGAATCACGGAGTGGAAGGAAGAAGACTATTCCGGTGATGGAGCCATGGACCGGATCTACGACGAGCTACGGAGCAAGGGGTACATGCAATGAGCAACGAGGACATGACGCTGGAAGAGCTCCAGGACGCCGTCACCGGCACCCTCGTGGAGGACTGCGACGAGGATGTCTGGCAGAAGCTCGACGGCGGCACCTGGCACATCCTGGACAGCGCCGGGATCTCCGCTCCGGTCGGGCACTCCAGCAGGTTCCTCCACGACCCGGAGAACGGCTGCGGGCCGGTGAAGCACATCGGAGTCACCTCCCGGATTCCGCGGAACCCGAACGAGCTCAAGGTGACGATGCCGGAGGCGCCCAGACTTCCGGAGCCCGTCATGCTCCCCGGAGCCATCAAGCTGCCGGGGAACCTGGTCCTGCCGCCGCAGTCGCCGAAGACCGAGCCGGTTGCGCTGGAAGTCGCCTCCCGCGGCCTGACATTCGGCGGCACTTCCCCGAAGTACCTTTACGAGCTGGTGAAGGAAGGGCAGTACTTCGTCCAGCCGGACACCAACTTCGAGACCTTCACGGAAGGCCTCCGCTACGGGTGCAACGAGCACCTGGACATGTACTTCCACACCGCGATGGACAGCGGCCAGTTGGATGTCGTCGACCTCCTCAAGTGGGTGGAGATACACGAGGCCGAGTACCACGACGAGAAGGAGGACTGCAATGGGAACGGCTGATAACGACGATCTCCACCGGATGTCCGAGGTGCGGGAGAGCCACCTGGGCATGTACCGGGGCAAGGAGCTCATCGTCAGCGCCACGCAGTACCGGGTGATGTGCCTCGTGGAGAAGTCAAAGGTCGTCCGCGTTTACACCAAGAACCTCAGCGCGCCGGTCAAGGGCTGGCGGGTCAATCCGACCAACGAGTCGGTCACCCAGACGGTGATGTCCCTGGTGAACCGCGGCTACGTGGACGAGTCCATGGACGGCGTCCTCACAGTGTCCAACGAGGGGTTCATCGTCATGAAGAAGTACGCGGAGCACAGGGAAAAGATGGAGGGGAAGAAGTGAGCTGGTTCAAGAAGGACGAGCCGCGCAGCTGGAGCGGGAAGACGGCCGAGGAGATCGCGGCCGAGAACAACGACTACCCGGAGAGGCCCAACGACGCGCCGAACAACCCGTGCAGGAACGGGCACCTGTGGGGCGCCACGAGCTACGACACGCGCGAGGAGAACGGAAAGAAGGTCCGCTACTGGACCTGCGACTGCCTGCGCGGCTGCGGTGCCAGGAAGACGGAGCCCGCGTAATGCCAGCCGCCGTGCTCGGCGTGCTGCTCGTCGGCATCGCCATGGGGTTCTTCGCCGCGTGGTTCCTGTTCCACCTCGGCTACAAGATGGCCACCGCCAGCAACGGAGAGAAGGAGAGAATGCAATGGGAAGAAGACTTCCTCAGGGGAACAGCGGAGGAGGGGCCGGAAGCGCCCGTGTCCGGTCCCGCTGGGAGCGGGCCCTTGTCGCGGGACTCCTAGCGCTGTTCGCCGTAGGAGCTCCGCTGTACCTCGTCATCGACGCGATCACCAGGAAGGTGTGAGCCGTGTTCATCATCGCCGCCGTCGTCGTCTTCGCACTGGACTGGCTGTCCGCCATCGGGGTCGTCGTCTCGTCCTCGAAGCTGCTGTCCTTCCCGGCCCTCACGTCCCTGGGGCTTCTGCTGATCTCCCTGGACCTCGTGGTCGGGATGTCCCTGTTCCACCGGAAGAAGTGAGGAAAGATGCCCGAGGAACCCGGTCCGCTGCCCGAGCCCACGCCGGACGAGGACAAGAAGGCCCAGGAAGAAGTCGAGGACTGGCTGAAGAAGCAGGGCTACCCGACACCCAACCCGGAGGACCAGTAGACATGAGCCGGAAGGAGGAGGCATCCGTCTCCGCGGCGTTCGGCACCGCGGATCTGCTCAGCAAGCGGATCGAGGCCGCGGAGGCAGCCGCCTGGAGGCTCCAGGAGGCCACCAGGGAGGCCAACAGCACCCTCGGGGCCATCAAGGCGGAGAAGACCGCCCTGGAGGCTGTCAAGGCCGATCTGGTGGCCTCTCTGGCGTCCCGGTCCGGCGAGCTCGTGGACCAAGCCGTCCGGGAGCAGCTGGAGGTGATGGGAAAGGCCACCGAGGCGGCCATGCAGGAATCCGTGAAGAAGGTCGGATCCGAGTTCGACAAGCTGGAGAAGATCTACCTGGGGGAGGGTCCGACCGGTCAGAAGTCCATCCGGCAGTACACGTACGAGCTGGAGCAGACCTTCGGCATCGGCACCGAGAAGCTTCAAGAGCTCGTGTCCATGATGGTCGCCCTCAACGCCGGGTGCACCGGGGTTGACTGCAACGGCGTGGTGAAGTACGCCGTCCTGATGCGGGTACAGACCCCGGACGGCACCGGCGAGATGCACACGCACCTCTGCTACAAGCACTACAGGTCCATCATGGACGACCCGGCCGTCACCGTCGTTAAGTACTACAAGATGGAGGACGGCATCTGCCCGTTCAAGCACCCGCCGGTGAAGGTGCCGATGCTGTACGACGAGGACGACAAGAAGTGGTACCCGGCGAAGCATACCTTCGTCGTAGACAAGGAAGCGGCAACTCCGAAGGAAGGCTCATCATGAAGACCTACTGGCTCTGGTGGTTCATCGTAACTTTCCCGCTCGGGTTCCTGGTTCCGGAAGTCGTGGCGCTGGCCCGGAACAAGACCGGCGACACCCTGTCCGGGGCGATCTGGGAGCTGGAGAAGTTCTCTCCCGGACAGCCTATCGGGCACTGGACCGCGTTCCACCTGCTGTTCATCGGGATGCTGCTCGTGCTGTTCGTGTGGCTTCTCGGCCACTTCGCCATGGGCTGGTGGCGCTGATGGGAAAGTTCTTCGTAGCAGTCTGCGCATTCGCCTGCTACCTGGAGGCGGCCAGGAGGAGCATCGACGGAGCCCCGTGGTACGTTCCGCTTTCCTTCACCGGTGCCGCCGGAGTACTCAGCACATTCATCGCCGTCATAGAATCCAGGGAGAAGGCGGACAAGAAGTGATAGACAGCGAAGAAGGAGACATGTACCGCTACGAGCGGCACGCCAACCGCAGGGAGGCATTGCACGCCGCAGTTGCGGTATCCCACGGAAGGCCGAACATCACCGACACCGATCAGGTGATGGAGATCGCTGAGGAGTTCTTCCAGTGGATCGTCAAGCCGGAACCGGGATACATCTTCACTCCTCTGGAACCAGAGGACCGGGATAATGCCTAGGTACCCGCGCCTCGACGTGAGGCTGTCGCAGGGCAGAAAGGACCTCATCGAGTACGCCGCCGGTGTCTGCGGGCTGTCCGTCTCCGACTACGTCAGGGAGAACGAGCTCAAGACGGCGCTTTCCGTCATCATGTCCCACCTGGTGCTGGGAGGAAGGACGGTCAAGGTGTCCGACGAGGCGCTGAGGTACTTCACCCCGGACATGATGGAGCTGTACCGGAAGTCCCCGGAGGAGCGGAAGGCGCAGCACGAGGCTTGGCTCAGCAGAGTCAAGGAAGAGAAGTACAGGAAGCGTGGAGCAGCATGACCGGCAAGGAATTCCAGGACTGGCTGGCCACGCTGCCGGACGACGACGCGGAGCTGTGCCTCATCCTGATATCGCGTCTTGTTCTGGACAGCGGATACCCGTCATCGTCGTCCGTGGGAAGCCTGCGCTCGACCGTCAAGCGCGTGTACGAACACAGGCCCAACCGGACCTGGGACAAGTTCATCCAAGAGATAGAAGCAAGGGCGGCGGAGAAGCAATGATCCTCAACGACGAGTACATGAAGGAGTTCCGGCACGATATGAACGTGTCCGGAATATTCATCGAGCACATGAAGTGCGGCGAGAAGTCAGACCTGGTGGAGCTCAACCTCCTCCTGTCGAACCAGTGGGCGGAGAAGCACCGGTACACCTGTCCGGAGATCGAGGTGGACCACATCACGGTCGGCGGCTTCGAAGACGGCAGGTTCGTGATGGTCACCCTGACAAAGGACGGCAGGACCCGCGTGGAGGTCCGGAAGAACCTGGAGAGCGGACTGGAAGTCGAGCAGGAGATCTCCCGCAAGCTCGTCTGGAACGGAGACGAGAAGTAATGGCCAACAAGGCGGTCACCAACCTCAGCATCAAGTGCGAGTACCTGAAGGAGGCCAACGCCTGCTACAAGAACGCCTACGAGTCCCTGCTGCAAGCGGTGGGGAACTTCGCGCAGGACAACCCGGACATGGACCTGATGCCGCTGGGGCACATCTCCGCGGACATCTCCAACCGACTCAAGATGCAGCTGCAAAAGGCCGAGATGAAGCGTACGAAGTACTGAGCGCAGCGAAAGGATGCGGCCGTGAGCGATAGGTACACCGGTGGTCAGGCCATGCACCTGCTGGACCACACTATTCCGGTAGACGGCTGCGAGTGGTGCCGCGATACCAAGCCAAAGGACAGGCCGGAAAACCAGCCGTTCCCTCAGGAGGACCGCGGGTACCGGCACCTCCTCTCCTACGTCGCCGAGAACTTCGAAGCTCTCCAGTACGGCGGAAACATGCTCGTCCTCGTCTGCAACCTCCACGGAGAGGTGAGGCGCTGGACCGGACTGCTCCCCAAGCCGGGAGAACTGGAGCTGATGCAGGCCATC
>Ga0210401_10000279_pt1 | contig 64002 bp, 62 predicted proteins | sample IncBWH32MmetaG_FD_150866 | JGI IMG/M metagenome (GOLD analysis project Ga0210401, IMG submission 150866) | Forest soil microbial communities from Barre Woods Harvard Forest LTER site, Petersham, Massachusetts, United States - Inc-BW-H-32-M | ecosystem: Environmental > Terrestrial > Soil >...
CTGACCACGGTGGCGGACGACCTGGACTCGATCTACGAGGCCATCAAGGAAAACGCGCTGCTGGCCAAGTACGCCGGGGGGCTGGGCAACGACTGGACTCCGGTGCGGGCCCTGGGCTCGCATATCCGGGGCACCAACGGAAAGTCGCAGGGCGTCGTGCCGTTCCTGAAGGTCGTCAACGACACGGCGGTCGCCGTCAATCAGGGCGGCAAGCGCAAAGGGGCCGTGTGCTGCTACCTGGAGGTGTGGCACCTGGACATCGAGGAGTTCCTGGAGCTGCGCAAGAACACGGGCGACGACCGGCGCCGGACCCACGATATGAATACGGCGAACTGGATACCGGATCTGTTCATGAAGCGCGTGCTCCAGGATGGCGAGTGGACGCTGCTGTCCCCGAGCGATTGTCCCCAGCTGCACGAGCTGACCGGGCGAGCCTTCGAGCGCGCCTATGAGGAGCTCGAGGGCAAGGCGCAGCGGGGCGAACTGAAGCTTTACCGCAAGCTGCCCGCGCGGCAGCTGTGGCGCAAGATGCTGACGATGCTGTTCGAGACCGGCCATCCCTGGATCACGTTCAAGGACGCCTGCAACCTGCGCTCGCCCCAGCAGCACGTCGGCGTCGTGCACAGCTCCAACTTGTGCACCGAGATCACCTTGAACACCAGCGATACCGAGATCGCGGTGTGCAACCTGGGGTCCATCAACCTGCCGGCGCACCTGGCCCAGGACGCCGGCACGACCGTCGGGCTGGACCACCAGAAACTCAAGCGCACCATCGGCACCGCGATGCGGATGCTCGACAACGTGATCGACATCAACTATTACGCGGTGCCCAAGGCGCGCGAGGCCAACCTGCGGCACCGCCCGGTCGGCCTGGGGCTGATGGGGTTCCAGGACTGCCTGTACCGCCTCGCGATTCCGTACGCATCGGCCGCGGCGGTCGAGTTCGCCGATCGCAGCCAGGAAGCCGTCTGTTATTACGCGTACTGGGCCTCGACCGAGCTGGCGACCGAGCGCGGACGGTATTCGTCGTACGAAGGATCGCTGTGGGACCGCGGCATCATGCCGCAGGACACGCTGCAGCTGCTGGCGGCCGAGCGCGGAGGCCACGTCGAGCTGGACGCCTCGGCGACGCTGGACTGGGACGCGTTGCGGCGCCGGATCCGCCAGCACGGGATGCGCAACTCCAATTGCGTCGCGATCGCACCGACGGCGACGATCTCCAACATCGTGGGGGTGTCGGCCAGCATCGAGCCGACCTTCCAGAACCTGTTCGTCAAGTCGAACCTGTCCGGCGAATTCACGGTCGTCAACGAGTACCTGGTGCGGGAACTGAAGGCGCTGGGCATCTGGGACGAGGTGATGGTGGCCGATCTGAAGTACTTCGACGGCAGCCTGGCCCGGATCGACCGGGCCCCGGCGCCGGTCCGGGAGCTGTTCGCCACCGCCTTCGAGATCGACCCGACCTGGCTGGTTGAGTGCGCCGCGCGCCGGCAGAAATGGATCGACCAGGCCCAGTCGCTCAACATCTATATGAGCGGTGCCTCGGGGCGGCGGCTCGACGAGTTGTACCGCCTGGCCTGGGAGCGCGGACTGAAGACCACGTACTACCTCAGGACGTTGGGGGCGACCCATGCCGAGAAGTCGACCACCCGGTCCGGCGAGCTGAACGCGGTGCCGAGCGACTCCGACGGCTCCGCCGCGGCCGTGTGCGCCTTGAAGCCCGGGCAGGCCGGCTTTTCCGAGTGCGAGGCCTGCCAGTAGGGCCTGGCCTCGATCTGCGATCGCCCAAACGGCAGGAGCCACCACCGATGCTTTCCTGGAACGAACCGGCAGACTGCGCGGCCCCACCGCACCCATCCGACCTGCGCGACGCGGTCGTGGCGTCCAGGCCGCCGTCTGCGGCCGCATCGGGGGCGACGGACCCGACGCGGGAAGCGCTCGACGCCCGCGGCGGCGCCCGCCCGGCCCCGCCGGCGCAGGCCGGCGAGCCCGAGGGGCGGGTTCGCGCCGAGGACAAACGCATCATCAACGGCCACACCGACGTCAATCAGCTCGTTCCCCTGAAGTACAAGTGGGCGTGGGACAAGTACCTGTCCGCCTGCGCCAACCACTGGATGCCTCAGGAGGTCAACATGGCGCGCGACATCGCGCTGTGGAAGGATCCGCGCGGGCTGACGGAGGACGAACGGCGCGTCGTCAAGCGCAACCTGGGGTTTTTCGTGACGGCCGATTCCCTGGCCGCCAACAACATCGTGCTGGGAACGTATCGCCACATCACGGCACCCGAGTGCCGCCAGTTCCTGCTGCGCCAGGCCTTCGAGGAAGCGATTCATACCCATGCCTACCAGTACATCGTGGAGTCGCTCGGCCTGGACGAGGCGGAAATCTTCAATGCCTACAACGAAATCCCGTCGATCCGGGCCAAGGACGAGTTTCTGATCCCGTTCATCGATACGCTGACCGATCCGTCCTTCCGGACCGGCACCCTGGAGGCCGACCAGGCGCTGCTGCGGTCGTTGATCGTCTTTGCCTGCCTGATGGAGGGGCTGTTCTTCTACGTCGGCTTCACCCAGATCCTGGCGCTGGGGCGCCAGAACAAGATGACCGGGGCGGCCGAGCAATACCAGTACATCCTGCGCGACGAGTCGATGCACTGCAATTTCGGCATCGACCTGATCAACCAGATCAAGCTGGAGAACCCCCGTCTGTGGAGCCCGCAGTTCCGGACCGAGATCCGGGACCTGTTCTCGCGGGCGGTCGAGCTGGAGTACCGCTACGCCGAGGACACCATGCCCACGGGGGTGCTCGGGTTGAACGCCCCGATGTTCAAGGGCTACCTGCGCTTCATCGCGAACCGGCGCTGCCAGCAGATCGGGATCGATCCGCTGTTCGACGCCGGCGACAATCCCTTCCCGTGGATGAGCGAGATGATCGACCTGAAAAAAGAGCGCAACTTCTTCGAGACGCGCGTGATCGAGTACCAGACCGGCGGCGCGTTGAACTGGGAATGATCGAAATGGCGGTGCAATCGGGCCGAATGCGAGCGATCGACGACGCGAAAACTTTGCGACAGACGCGAAACTTCGCAAAAATATCTTGCGATGTTGTGTCATTCAGAGTTAGAGTGCGACGTGTTTGGTTGCTCGATCAAATGATCGATCACTGAATTGAACTCGGACAGTCACAGTCAACGGTTCGTAGCGAGCAGTCAGGAACCCAAACGAATCGAGACGCACGGGTCTTGCGGGAGCGCTTCTTCCTGCCAAACCCCGTCCGCCGGCAGCCCGCCTGAGCGCTCCGGCCGCACTCCTCCCCACCTGGATTTCCACGCCGGCCACTGGCCCGCGTTCCGTGCGCGCGTTGACGCAACCTGCGTCCAGCGCGCGCCTTGTGCCGAATTCATCAGCGTCAGCGGTCAGTGCCCTGACCGTTCCGCGCCTGGCTCGGATATGCGCCAATCAAAACGCATTTCTGGGCATGCCGCGGCGACAGAGCCTCCGCATGCGCCGATGAATCGCTCGGCCCGCCGCAATCGCGGCGGCCGGGTTTGTCTTCAAACCATCGTTCGTTAACTCATCCAGGAGACTTACCATGGCTACCAAGAAAGCGAAGAAATCAGCGAAGAAGTCGGCCAAGAAATCGTCCAAGAAGTCCGCCAAGAAGAAGTCTGCGAAGAAGTCTGCCAAGAAGGCTTCAAAGAAGAGAACGGCCAAAAAATCGGCCAAGAAGTCGGCCAAGAAATCCGCTAAAAAAAAAGTAGCTAAAAAGGCGAAGAAGGCCAAGAAACGCGCTGCCAGGAAGGCGCCGGCCAAGCCGGCTGCCCCATCGGCAGCACCCGCTTCGGCCGCTTCGGCGGCCACGGCGGCCCCGGGAGCAAAGACCGCGCTGAATCCGGCTGCGGCCTGGCCCTTCCCGACCGGCAGCCGGCCATAGCGGCTTGTAGCAGTACCTGAGGCGCCGTTTCAACGGCGCCTCTTTTTTTGTCCCCCCTCCTTCGCTCGCTGCGCGAGCTACGCAGGGCAAGCTCTCCTTTGCTGGCTGCTCCGCAGCCCGCGCAGCCCGCAAAGGCGGGCCTGCCCTCCGTGGCTCGCGCAGCGAGCGAAGGAGGGGCCGTTACAATCGGCGCGGTTCACGACGGCGGAGGCCGGATGCTGCTGCTCGAAGTGGTCCAGATGCTGCTGAACACGGCCGCGGCGCTGTTGGGAGGCGCCCTGCTGCTGCGGGTGTACCTGTCCTGGCTGCGCATCGCCGGCCGCAATCCGCTGTATCAGCTTTCCTGGGCGTTGACCGAATGGCTGGTCAAGCCGTTTCGGGCGCTGGTGCCGGGCCGGGCGCGCCTCGATTGGGCGTGCGTGGCGGCGGCGCTGGCGGTGGCGCTGGCGTTTGTGCTGCTGATGCGGCTGATCGGCATCGGCGCCGTGCCCGACTGGGCGTTGCTGGTGCCCCAGGCGCTCGGACTGATCGTCCACTGGGCGCTGTACATGCTGACCGTGCTGGTCTTCATCTACGTGCTGCTCAGCCTGGTCAACCCGCACGCGCCGCTGGCGCCGACGTTCGATCTGCTGACGCGCCCACTGCTGGCTCCGTTCCGGCGCGCGCTGCCGCCGATCGGGGGCTTCGACCTGTCGCCGATCGCGTTTCTGGTCGTGGTCCAGATCCTGCTGCTGGTGCTCGATTGGGCGCACCTGTAGCGGGCCGCCGGCGGCGGAACGCGCCCGATCACCAGGGGCGGTATCCGAAAGCCTCCAGGAAGCGCTCCTCGATCTGAGCCCGCGACGGCGTGTGCCGTTGCGCGCCGGAATGCTCGATCTTGAGCGCGCCCATCACGGAAGCCAGCCGCCCCGTGGTCGGCCAGTCCAGCCCGTGCGAGATGCCGTACAGCAGCCCGGCGCGATAGGCATCGCCGCAACCGGTCGGGTCGCGCACGATCCGGGCCGGCGCGGCTGGGATCTCCACGATCGTGCCGTCGGCCCAGATGCGCGATCCGAGCGCGCCGAGCGTCACGACCACCGCTTTGAGGCGCCGCGCCAGCGCCTGCGGATCCGATCCGGTCTTGGCGGCCATCAGCTTGGCTTCGTAGTCGTTCAGCGCCAGGTAGTGCGCGCGCTCGATGAACGAGTCCAGTTCGGCCGCCTCGAACATCGGCATGCCCTGGCCCGGATCGAAAACGAACGGGATGCCCGCTTCGCTCATCTGGCGGGCATGCAGCAGCATGCCCTCGCGCCCGTCTGGCCCGAGGATGCCCAGTTCCAGGCCGCGGGGTTCGATCGCGTTCAGGTGCGAATGCGACATGGCGCCCGGATGAAACGCCGTGATCTGGTTGTCGTCCAGGTCGGTCGTGATGAACGCCTGCGCCGTCAACGTGCCCGGGATCTGGCGCACGAACCGGCGGTCGATCCCGAGCCGGTCCAGGTGATCCAGGTAAGGCTGGCAGTCGTCCCCGACCGTGGCCATCGGCAGCGGCGAACCGCCCAGCAGCGCCAGGCTGTAGGCGATGTTGCCGGCGCATCCCCCGAATTCCCGGCGCAGCGTGGGAACCAGGAACGAGACGTTCAGGATGTGCACCTGGTCGGGCAGGATGTGGTCCTTGAAGCGACCCGAAAACACCATGATCGAGTCGAAGGCGAACGATCCGCAGATCAGCGTGGCCATCGGTTCGCGTTCATAAATAGAAAGGATAAAGAACGAAGCCCGAGGCACTCAACCCGCGCGCCTCGAACACCAGCCGCACCGACAGGTCGGAGCCGGGCGAAAGGCCCTCGTCCAGGCGGGACGAGGGCTCGCCGCTGGAGGCCAGGTAGTCCACCGGCCGGAACACCTTGCGGGCGATGGTCCGGTTCTGGGTATCGGTCAGCGTGACCTCGATCGCCGGCAGGGCCATCACGAACGGGGCGCGGCTGCGGATGGCCGCATTGAGCTCGATCACGTCGGTGCCCGGGAGCGCCGCCAGCTCCGAGCCCACGATGATCAGCAGTTCGGCGTGTTCGGGCCAGCCGACCGAGCAGCCGTACAGGTGGCACACGCGAGCCAGCAGCGGACGAAGCGACGGCCAGGCTTCCAGCGCATCGGTGCGCAAGGCCAGCCCGAGCTGCACGATCGCCAGCAGCGCCAGCGGCACGCAGGCAGCGCCCAGCGCACCGCGCACGCGCCGGGTGCGGCGCTGCTCCTCGGAGTCCAGAAAGGAGGGCGCCTCGAGCTCCTCGACTTCCGGCGCGGGCGAGGCTTCGGCGGTGCCTTCCTCATCGAGCTGCACCGAATAGCTCGCGGGATCGGCCGCCGCGCCCCGATGCGGCTTGATGCGCGCCGTTACCGCGGCGCCCTCGTCACGGGCCTCTGGACCCTGCGCCTCGGGCGCGCCGAACAGCGTCGGCACCGCCAACTCGTCGCGGATCGGCTCCAGTGCGCGCCGGATCCGATCGGGCGGCACCTTGGCGGCCGGCGCGTGCGCGCGCGCGGCCGGCTGCGGCGATGGGCGCGGCGGCAACGCCGAGGCGGGCGGCGGCGCCGAGGCGGGCACCGCCACCGACGGACCCGGCAGCGCGGCGCCACCGATCGGGGCTTCCTCTCCGTGCGGCAGCGCGCGATTGTCCACGTAGCTCAAGCTGCCGATCGCGTCGAACACTTGGCGGCACTCGCCGCAACGGACCAGTCCGCCTCGCAGCTTCAATTGGTCCGCGATCACGCGAAACAGCGCGTGACAGTGCGGACAGCGCGCTGCCAGCGCCATGGTCAGCGGCTCGTGCGGCGGCCGGCCAGGCAGACCCAGTCGCCGTCGGCGCCCCACACCGACAAGCGCAGGCGCGCATCGGCCGCGCGGTAGGCGCCGGCCAGCGCCTCGTACTGGCGCGCCAGCACGCCCGCCAGCACGATGGTCCCCGCCTCGGCCAAGTGCCTGACCAGGACCGGGGCCAGCAGCATCAGCGGATTGGCCAGGATGTTGGCGATCACGACGTCGAATCCCGCGTTGGGGCCTTCGGAAGACAGCAGGCCGGGGTCAGTGTAATCGGCCCGCACATCGTTGCGGCGCGAGTTCTCGCGCGCCGCCTGCAGCGCCAGCGGATCGATGTCGACGCCGGCGACCCGGCGCGCGCCCAGCTTGGCCGCGGCGATCGCCAGGATGCCGGAGCCGCAGCCGTAGTCCAGCACGCGAGCGTGCGGCGGCAGGTTGGCCTGCAGCCATTGCAGGCACAAGCGGGTGCTCGGGTGGGTGCCGGTGCCGAACGCCATCCCGGGATCCAGCCGCAGGTTCACGGCCGACGGGTCGGGCGGATCGGCCCACGTGGGCACGACCCAAAGGCGCCCGATCCGAAGCGGCGCGAACTGCTCCCGACTCGATCGAACCCAGTCCTGCGCCGCAATGCGCCGCACCGCCACCACGGCCGCCGGTTCGCGTTGGAGCCGGCGCGCCGCCACCGACAGCACCTGGTCGGCCGCTTGATGCGGCCCGAGCAGCACCCGCAGTCGGTTGCGCGGCCACACGGTGGGGGTCGAGTCCGCGGCTTCGGCGTACACCGGCTGCTCCGATCCGGATTCGGCGTCGGCGTCCTCCAGGCTGACCGACAGCGCGCCGGCCTGCAGCAGCGCATCCGACCAGGCCTCGGCGCATTGCGCCTCGGCGAGCAGCTCCAATTCGATCAGATACGCCGCGGGCTCGTGCGCGTCAGGATCTGGGGGCGTGGATAGCGGCCAGTCGCTTTTCAAGGTAGTGGATGCTGGTGCCGCCCTGAATGAACTTTTCGTCCAGCATCAGCTCGCGGTGCAGCGCGATGTTGGACTGGATGCCTTCGACGACCATCTCGGACAGCGCGATCCGCATGCGTGCGATCGCCTGGCTGCGGCTGTCGCCATAGCAGATCACCTTGCCGATCAGCGAATCATAGTGCGGCGGAACGAAGTAGCCGGCGTAGGCGTGCGAGTCGACCCGCACTCCGGGTCCGCCGGGGGGGTGCCAGGCCGTGATGCGGCCCGGGCTGGGCGTGAACTTGAAGGGATCTTCCGCGTTGATCCGGCACTCGATCGCGTGTCCGCGCGAGGTGATGTCGCGTTGCCGCAGCGTCAGCTTCTGCCCGGAGGCGATCCGGATCTGCTGCTGAACGATGTCCACGCCGGTCACCATCTCGGTGACCGGGTGCTCGACCTGTACGCGCGTGTTCATCTCGATGAAGTAGAACTCGCCCCCCTCGAACAGGAACTCGAAGGTGCCGGCCCCCCGGTAATCGATCTTGCGGCAGGCCTCGGCGCAGCGCTCGCCGATGCGCTCGATCAGCTTGCGCGCGATTCCGGGCGCGGGCGCCTCCTCCAGGACCTTCTGATGGCGCCGCTGCATCGAGCAGTCGCGGTCGCCCAGCCAGACCGCGTTGCGGCTCTGATCCGACAGCACCTGGATCTCGATGTGGCGCGGGTTCTCGAGAAACTTCTCCAGGTACACGGCCGGGTTGCCGAAGGCGACGTGCGCCTCCTGGCGCGTCATGGCAACCGCGCTCAGCAGCGCCGCCTCGGTGTGCACCGGCCGCATGCCGCGGCCGCCGCCGCCGCCGGCGGCCTTCACGATGACCGGGTAGCCGAGCGCGCGGGCGATCTTGACGATCTCGCGCGCCTCGTCGGGCAACTGCCCCTCGGATCCCGGCACGGTCGGCACGCCCGCCTCGACCATCGCCCGCTTGGCCGAGATCTTGTCGCCCATCAGCCGGATCGATTCGGGCCGGGGCCCGATGAACACGAATCCGCTGCGTTCGCATCGCTCGGCAAAATCGGCGTTCTCCGAAAGGAATCCATAACCCGGGTGGATCGCCTCGGCGTCGGTGACCTCGGCTGCGCTGATGATGGCCGGCACATTCAGGTAACTGTCCTTCGACGGCGCCGGTCCGATGCAGACCGATTCGTCGGCCAGCTTCACGTATTTGGCGTCGGTGTCGGCTTCCGAATGCACGACCACGGTGCGTATGCCGAGCTCACGGCAGGCCCGCTGGATGCGCAGCGCAATCTCGCCGCGATTGGCGATCAGGATCTTTCCGAACATCGGCCAGGCTAGGCGATCACGAACAGGACCTGGCCGTATTCGACGGCCTGGCCGTTTTCGACCAGGATCTCCTTGATCGTACCGGCCACCTCCGCTTCGATCTCGTTCAGAAGCTTCATGGCCTCGATGATGCACAGCGTGTCGCCCGGCTTCACGGCATGGCCGACCTCGACGAACACCTTGGCGCCCGGCCCCGGCGAGCGATAGAAGGTCCCGACCATGGGCGACTTTACCTCGTACCCTTTGGGCTCCTCGAGCGTGGGCGCGCCGGCGGCCGCCGGCGCGCCGGACGGCGGCATGGCCAGGGCCGCCGCAAGGCCCGCGCCGGTCGGAGCCGGGCTGTGCGCGCCGGCCTGCTTGACGATGCGCACTTTGTCCTCGCCCTCGGTCACTTCCAGCTCGGCGATGCCGGACTCCGCCACCAGGTCGATCAGCGTCTTGAGCTTGCGAAGGTCCATCGTCCGGTGGCTCCGCGGTCGGGACGCAGCCCGCTCAGGCTCCGGCGCCCGCAGGCGGCGCGCTGTAGGTGGCGGCAAATTCCAGCGCCAGCCGGTAGCCCGCGGTGCCCAGACCGACGATGGCGCCCACCGCCAGGTCCGACAGCAGCGAGCGGTGGCGGAAGCGCTCGCGCCGGTACACGTTGGAGATGTGCACCTCGACGAACGCAATGGCCACCGCAGCCAGCGCGTCCCGCAACGCCACGCTGGTGTGGGTCAAGGCTCCGGCGTTGATGATGATGAAGTCGGTTCCGTCGGTGCGCGCCGCGTGCACCCGATCGATCAGAGCGCCCTCGTGGTTGCTCTGAAACGCCTGCAGGGTCAGCCCGAGCCGGGCTGCGCTTTGCGCCAGCTCGCGCTCGATCTCGGCCAGCGTGCTGCGGCCGTAAACGGCCGGCTCCCGGCTGCCGAGCAGATTCAGATTCGGTCCGTTGATGACGAGGATCGAGCGTGCCACCTGGGGGATCGCCGCGCCGCAGCGGCCCGGGTCCGTGCGAACGCGCACGAAGATAGGCAGCAAAAGGCGTCAGTTATTAGTATGAAGCGGCGAATTGTCTACAATTCACCCAGACTTGTCCAGCGGGGGCGCCGGGCGGGCGCCGCTACAGATGGCCGTATTCGGCTACCCAGCGACGCAGCTGCAGGCCCTCGATCCGGCCTGTGTGTCCCTCTATGAGACGGCCGTCCGGGGAGATCAGGGCAGTATAGGGCAGCACCGCCTCGGTGTTGCCCAGCCGCTGCGCCAGCTCCATGCCCTCCAATCCGGCCACCAGCAGCGGAAAGCGCAGCCGATGCTGGCTGCGGAATTCGCGCACTTTGTCCGCATCGTCCACGCCGATGCCGATGACCGCGAGGTTGCGGCCCTGGGACTGATCGACCAGCCGCTGCAGCTCGGGCATCTCCTCCACGCAGGGCGTGCACCAGGTGGCCCAGAAGTTCACGATCAGCAGCTTGCCCTGCCAGGTCTTCAATGGCCGCTGCACGCCATCGGCGTCCGGCAGGTCCAGCGTGAAAAGGGCCAGCGCGGCCGCGTCGGCGCCGTGGCGCGCCGGCTGGCGCCAGCTCCAGATGGCCCCGCCCGCCAGCGCGAGCGCGGTGGCCAGACCGATCGCCATCGGAACGGCACGCCGCCGCGCCATCGAAGCGGGCTCGCTCATCGCGATCGACCGGCCTGCCTCAGTCGTCGCGGCCGGTGCTGCCGGTCGGAGCGCTCGTCTCGGCCAGCAGCCGCTCGAGCATGGCGACGGTGGCCCGCCCGGCCCGCTCCACCGGGTGCAACTGCGGGTCTTTCGGGCGCCCCGATGGCGCCACCCGCAGCGCGATCGGGTCCATCACGTTGAGCGTGACGCTGACGTTGCCGTCGATCGGGGCGCCGCGGGGCGGCGGCACCAGGAATTCAAGGACCTCCTGCGTGGTTTCAGCGTTAGGCCCGGCCTCGCGCACGTCGAACGACTGCGATGCGTTCAGCAGGAAGATCTCCACGTCCTTGGCACTGTCGGCGTACAGATTCAGGTGGATACCGGAATGGCCGGTCGCGGTGCCGTTCAGCACCGCGCCGACCAGGTGCGGGTCGAAGGCCAGCAGGCGCCGCATCCATTGCAGCGCCAGGCGCCGCAGCGCGGCCAGCTGCGCCGGCTGCGAGTCGGCCGCGAACAGCCGCAGGTAGCGCCTCAGTTCCGATTCGACCAGCACGTTGTCGGGCATCGCGCCGCCCATCCCTGCCGCATCGCCCACCAGCTCGCGCACCGCCCTGCGCTTGGCCGTGGCGTAGTCGCATCCTTCTTCGGCGATCCAGCGCGCGGCCGCCGCGGCGATGGCCGTCCTGAGGTCTTCACCTCGGACGGGGCTTCGAAGCGGATTCTGGGTCATGCCGTTTGGCCTTCAGATGTCCCCGACAATGCTACATTCTCGCGGCGCAGCAGACTGGACCAATGCTCTGCGCTGCGGCCGCCGGCCCAGCAGTCGGCTGCGGGCCGAATGTTCGGTCCCTGATCCGCGCCATCGGTGAAGCCGGTTCGCCGCCGGCGGCGTTGGCGCGTTATTTCCGAACTTTTCGACGGCACCCGCCGACCGCAATGGCTCCTTATGCATCTGCACATTCTTGGCATCGGTGGCACGTTCATGGGCGGACTGGCCCAGCTCGCGAAGGCGACCGGGCACCGCGTGACCGGCTGCGACACCGCAGTGTATCCGCCGATGAGCGAACAATTGAGCCTGGCCGGGATCGACCCGATCGAGGGCTTTTCGGCCGACCAGGTGCGGCTGCGCCCGGACTGCTTCGTGGTGGGCAACGTGGTCACGCGGGGCAATGCGCTGATGGAAGCCATCCTGGACAGCGGCGCACCGTTCGTCTCCGGGCCGCAGTGGCTGCATGAAAACGTGCTCGGTGGGCGCGACGTGCTGGCGGTGGCCGGAACGCACGGCAAGACGACGACCGCCTCGATGCTGGCCTGGATCCTGCAGCGCGCCGGGGCCGCTCCGGGCTTCCTGATCGGCGGGGTGCCGCTGGATTTCGGCACCTCGGCCCGCATCGGCGAGGGTCGCCCATTCGTGATCGAGGCCGACGAGTACGACACGGCGTTTTTCGACAAGCGCAGCAAGTTCGTCCATTACTTCCCGCGCATTGCGGTGCTCAACAACCTGGAGTTCGATCACGCCGACATCTTCGCCGACCTGGCGGCCATCGAAACGCAGTTCCATCACCTGATCCGGTGTGTCCGGGCCAGCGGCCGCCTGATCGTCAACGGCGCCGATCCGGCGCTGGCGCGCGTGTTGCAGCGAGGCTGCTGGACCCCGGTGGATTGGTTCAACGTGGCCGACGGCTGGCATGCGGGCGCGATCGAGGAGGCCGGCCAGCACGAGTTCGACGCGCGCATCGGAGCGACGGTACACGGCCGGGTGCGACTGGGGCTGGCCGGCGCCCACAACCGCTGCAACGCGTTGGCTGCGCTGGCCGCGGCCTCGGCGGCGGCCGTGGCGCCGGCGGTCGCGATCGAGGCGCTGCAGGCGTTTTCCGGCGTGCGACGGCGGCTGGAAGTCGCCGGCACGGCCTTCGGCGTGACCGTGTACGACGATTTTGCGCACCACCCGAGCGCGATTGCGGCCACGCTGCAGGGGCTGCGGCGCCGTCTGGCCGCCGCGCCGTCCGGCCAGTCACGCCTGCTGGCGGTGTTCGAGCCACGTTCGAACACGATGCGGCTGGGCGCGATGCGCCAGGCGCTGATCGACAGCCTGCGGCTGGCCGACCGCGTGTTCTGCTACGCGCCGCGCCAGGGGCGCCATGCCGTGGCCTGGGACGCCGCCGAGACGCTGGCCGCGGTGGACGGCGCCAGCGTGGCCGAAGACCTCGAATCGCTGGCGGGGCAGGTGGCGCAGGCGGCCTGCCCCGGCGATCACGTGGTCGTGATGAGCAACGGCGGCTTTGGCGGCATGCCGTTGCGGATCCTTGGCGAATTGACCCGGCGCGAGCGGCCGCCCGCCGCCCGTGGCCACGGATGATCCTGTACCTGCACGGCTTTCGCTCATCGCCCCTGTCCAGGAAGGCGGAGCAGATCCGCGCCGCCCTGGTCGCGCGCGGCCGGGCCGGCGACTTCGTCTGTCCGCAGCTTCCGGCCTCCCCGCGCGCGGCGGCCAACGTGGCGCTGGCGGCGGCGGCCCTCGAGGATCCGGCCAGACTGGCGCTGATCGGAAGCTCGCTCGGGGGCTACTACGCTACCTGGGTGGCCGAGCAGCTCGGCTGCCGGGCGGTGCTGCTGAATCCGGCCGTGACCCCGGCCCATGATCTGGCGCCGCATCTGGGCCGTCATCCCGTGTTTTTCTCGAATCATCAGACGATCGAGCTGACGGCCGATCATCTGGCCGAGCTGCAAGCGGTCGACACGGTCCGGATCACGCGCCCGCAGCGCTACCTGCTGGTGGCCGCCACCGGCGACGAAGTGATCGACTGCGCGGCGATGCGGGCCAAGTACGCCGGGTGCCGCCAGCGGGTGATCGAGGGCTCGGACCACGCGCTGACCGATTTCGCGCGCTACCTGGACGAGGTTCTGGATTTTTGCGACCGATCGGATTGACAAGGCGAAGCGATGAAACTGAAAGGCAAGGTGGCCGTCATCACCGGTGCGGCGCAGGGCATCGGTTATGCGACGGCGCGCAAGTTCCTCGACGAGGGCGCTACGGTCGCGCTGGTGGACCTGTCGCCCGATGCGCTGCACGCGGCGCGCGCGGGCCTGAAAGTCAACGGCGAGGTCATCGAGTCCTTTGCGGTCGACGTGACGCGGCGCGACCAGCTCGACGAGATGGTGGCGCGGCTGCGCAGCCGCTTCGGGCGAATCGACATCCTGGTGAACAATGCCGGCATCACGCAGGACGCGCGCATCCAGAACATGACCGATGAGCAGTTCGACCGGGTCATCGACGTGAACCTGAAAGGAACCTACAACAGTTGCAAGGCGGTGCTGGCGCCGATGCTCGAGCAGGGCTCCGGCGTGATCCTGAACGCCTCCAGCGTGGTGGGCATCTACGGCAACTTCGGACAGACCAATTACGCGGCCAGCAAGTTCGGCGTGATCGGGTTCGTGAAGACCTGGGCCCGCGAGCTCGGGCCGAAAGGGATCCGGTGCAACGCGGTCTGCCCGGGTTTCATCGCCACCCACATCCTGGAATCGATTCCGCAGCGCGTGCTGGCCCAGTTGACCGAACGGGTTCCGCTCAAGCGCCTGGGCCGCCCCGAGGAGGTGGCCAACGTCTATGCCTTCCTGGCCTCGGACGAGGCAAGTTACATCAACGGCGCCGTGATCGAGGTGGCCGGAGGCTTGACCGTCTGAGTCGCGGCACCGATGCAACTGTTATTCGAGGACGAAGGCGATCTGAAGGTGGGCTCCGTGCTGTCGTCGACGCAGGCCTCGTTTCAGGTCGAGCTGCCCGGCGGGCGGCGGGTCAAGATCAAGTCCGGCCACGTGCTGCTGCGCTTCGAACGCCCGGCCGGCGCGCAACTGCTCGAGCAGGCCCGCCTCGAGGCGGCGGCGGTCGACCTGGATTTCCTGTGGCAGTGCGCGCCCCAGCAGGAGTTCGGCTTCGAGGACCTGGCCCGCGAATACTTCGGACACGAGCCGGGGGCGGTCGAGGCGGCGGCCATCCTGCTGCGGCTGCATTCGGCGCCGGTGTACTTTCATCGCAAGGGCAAGGGGCGTTTCCGGCCGGCCGCGCCCGACGTGCTGCGCGCGGCGCTGGCGACCGTGGCCAGGCGGCGCGAGCAGGACGAGCAACGAGCCGGGTTCGTCGCCGAGCTGCTGGCAGGCGCACTGCCCGATCCCATCCGCGCGCAGGGGGCAGGCCTGCTGCTTCGTACCGACAAGAATTCTCCGCAGTACAAGGCCGTCGAGCAGGCCGCTCGCGAGCTGAAAACGACCGCGTTGCGGTTGCTGCTGTCGCGTGGCTCGATCACCTCTGCCTACGCGTGGCATCTGGAAAGTTTCCTGACCCGCTGGTTCCCGCAAGGCACCGGCTTCGCCCCGGCCCCGGGCCGGCCGCCCCCGCACGATGCCTCGCTGGCGCCGGCCGCGGTTGCCGCCTTCTCGATCGACGACAGCTCGACCACCGAGATCGACGACGCCTTCTCCGTGTCGCCCGCGACGGGCGGACGCATCCGGGTCGGAATCCACATCGCGGCGCCGGCCGTGGCGATCTTGCGCGACGATCCGCTCGATGCGCTGGCCAGGTCCCGGATGTCGACCGTCTACGCGCCGGGCCTGAAGATCACGATGCTGCCCGGGGCCTGGATCGAGGCGTTCTCGCTGGATCAGGGGCGCACCGTTCCGGCCCTGTCGCTCTACCTGGACCTCGACCCGGACCGGATGAGCATCGAATCCACCGTCACCGTGCTGGAGCGGATCACGATCGCGGCCAATCTTCGCCATGACGAGCTCTCGGCCACCGCCACCGAGCAGGCGCTGGCGCACGGCGCGCCCGGGCTGCCGTTTGGCGCGCAGCTGGCCACGCTCTGGCGCCTGGCCGGCGCGCTGCAGCAGCGGAGGGAAGCTGCGCGCGGCCGGCCCGCCAGCGGCGGGCGCGTCGACTACAGCTTCGAGCTGCAGGGCGAGGGCGAGCAGGCGCGGGTGGCGATCCGGCCGCGGCTGCGGGATGCGCCGCTGGACCGCATCGTGTCCGAATTGATGATCTGCGCCAACTCGCATTGGGGCGGCTGGCTGGCCGAGCGGGGCCTGGCCGGCGTGTACCGATCGCAGAGCGCGGGGCGCGCGCGCATGTCGACCGCGGCGGCGCCGCACGACGGGCTCGGGGTCGCGCAGTATGCGTGGAGCTCATCGCCGCTGCGCCGCTACGTCGACCTGGTCAATCAGCGCCAGCTGCTGACCGCGGTGCGAGGCGAGAACCCCGCCTATGGGCGCAACGACGCCGAGCTGTTCGCCGTCGTTTCGGCCTTCGACACCGCTTATGGCGCCTACGACGAGTTCCAGCAGGCCATGGAGCGCTACTGGTGCCTGCGCTGGCTCGAGCAGAACACGGTGCGCCGGTGCCGCGCCACCGTGCTGCGAGGCGACCTGCTCAGGCTGGACGCGCTGCCATTGGTGGTGCGCGTGCCGGGGGTGCCGGCGCTGCCGCGCGGCCGGTGCGTGGAACTGGAGCTTCTCGGGCACGATCTGCTGGATCTGTCGCTGGATGCACGCCTGCATCGGGTCCTGGACGATTTGAACGACCAGGGTCTGGACGAGGACGAAGCCGCGCTCGATCCGGCGCGATTCGCCCAGCCTGCGGCAGCGTCGCAGTCACCGTCGCCGGATCGTCCGAACGGCGCCGATCCGGCGGGGGCATGAAAAACGGTGCAGACTTTCGCATCGATCGAAGAAAGAAGGCCATGCAGTTGATCGACTCCTGGTTCGGCGACCGCGTGTTGATGGCCGCGTTGATGGCCTCGGCCGGAATGCACGCGCTGATTCTGGCCGTGCGCTTCGTCGACCCTGAGCTGTTGCGGATCCATCAGTCGGACCCCGCGCTGGATATCGTGCTGGTCAACGCCAAAAGCGCCGTCAGCCCGTCCAAACCGCAGGCGCTGGCGCAGGCCAATCTGGAAGGCGGTGGCAGCCAGGAGGAGGGGCGGCGCTCGTCGCCGTTGCCCGACCTGGCGGCCGATCGCAACGGCCAGACGATGGAGGTCGAACGCCAGAAGGTCGAGCGCCTCGAGCAGGAGCAGCGCCAGCTGCTGGCGATGGTGCGCAAGCTGAACCCGACCACCTATGTGGTCGAACCCGGCAAGCAAAGCACGGCCGGCTCCGAGCATCCCGAACAGGCTCGCCAGCAGCTGGCGCGGATGCAGGCGGAGATCTCCAAGGAGATCTCCGACTACCAGCAGCGCCCGCGCCGTCACCATTTCATGCCGAGCACGTCGGAGTATCGCTTCGCGCGCTATTTCGAGGACTGGCGGGCGCGCGTCGAGCGGGTCGGCAACGAGAACTACCCCGACGAGGCGCGCGGGCGCATTTACGGCACGCTGCAGATGACGGTGGTGATCGATCGCAATGGCACCCTGATGGACGCGGTGATCGAACGGTCATCCGGTTCGCCGGTCCTGGACCGCGCGGCGCGCCGAATTGTTAAGCTTGCTGCTCCGTATCCGCCGTTTCCGCCCGAAATCGCGCACGACACGGATCTGCTCGAGATCACGCGTACCTGGATGTTCACCAACGATCAGTTCGGCATGCGCGCGGTCGGCGACGCGACCGCCAGGAGTCAATAGCCGATGGGTACGGTCGACCGCTACGCCGTCGTCGGCAATCCGATCGCGCACAGCCGGTCGCCGGAGATTCATCGCCTGTTCGCCCAGGCCACCCGCCAGCCGATCAGCTACGAACGGCTGGAGGGACCGCTGGACGGGTTCGAGGAATTCGCGCTCGGTCTGCGCGATTCCGGCTACCTGGGGCTGAACGTGACGATTCCGTTCAAGCTCGATGCCTCCAAGCTGGCCGATACGCTCAGCGCCCGGGCGCGGCTTGCGGGGGCGGTGAACACGCTGAAGTTCGACGAGGATACGATTTACGGCGACAACACCGACGGCATCGGTTTCGTGCGCGACATTAGCCACCGCCTGTCCTTCAAGGTGCCCAATGCCGCCATCCTGGTGCTGGGTGCGGGCGGAGGCGTGCGCGGGCTGATCGCCTCGCTGCTGGAGGAAAAGCCCAAGTGGATCGCGGTGGCCAACCGCACGCACGGGCGGGCCCAGGAGCTGGCCGACGAATTCGGGGTCGAGGCGATCCGCCTGGACGAGATCCCGGCTGAGCATTTCGACCTGATCGTCAACGGGACCTCCAGCAGCCTGAACCAGGACGCCCCGGCGATCGATCCGGACACGTTCGACGACTGCACGCTCGCCTACGACCTGGTCTACGCGCCGGAGCCGACCGCCTTCATGCGGCTGGCCCAGCGAGGCGGCGCCCGCGCGGTGGCCGACGGACTGGGCATGCTGATCGAGCAGGCCGCCGAGTCGTTCCTGTTCTGGCGTGGCGTGCGGCCGGACACGGCACCGGTGTACCGCGAGCTGCGCCGCAGCCTGGACCAGTCGCGCGCCAGCACCACCAAGTGAACCGGGCCGGGGCGCTGCGCTGGCTCGGGCGGGCGCTGCTGCTGCTGCTGATCGTGCTGGCGTCGATCCAGGCGTGGTACCTCGCCTGCATCGTCTACTGGAGGTGGCACAACCCGGCGCACACGGCGTTCATGCGCCACGCGCAGGAAAGGCTCGCCACCCGCCATTCGGTGGCGCGCCTCGATCAGCAGTGGGTCGCCTACGGCAGGATCTCGGGCAACCTGAAACGCGCGGTGGTTGCGGCCGAAGATGCGCGCTTCCTGGAGCACGACGGCGTCGACTGGGAGGCGATGGAAAAGGCCTATCAGGACAACCGCCGGCGCGGCCGCGCCGCGCATGGAGGATCGACCATCTCGCAGCAGGTGGCGAAGAATCTGTTCCTGTCGGCGCACCGCACCTATCTGCGCAAGGCGCAGGAGTTGCTGATCACGTGGATGGTGGAGGCGTCCTGGAACAAACGGCGCATCCTGGAGGTCTATCTGAACGTGGCCGAGTGGGGCGACGGTGTATTCGGCGCGCAGGCTGCGGCCATGCACTACTTTGGCGTGGACGCGGCCTCGTTGTCGCCGGAGCAGGCCGCCCGCATGGCGGCCATGCTGCCGGCCCCGAGACTGTTCGACCACCACCGCGATGCCCCTTTCCTGCTACAGCGCACCGACTCGATCCTGCACAACCTGCCGGCGGCGCAGATTCCGTGAACCCCAGGCGATCGGCTCGGATCGAACACTGCGGACGGCTCGATGGACCGCTGCGCCGGTCGGAGAATATCCCCTGGCGGCCGCGCATATACTGCGCCGCTGCGTTGCGCCGCTGTGGCGCCAACCCGACTGAGCGGCGTGCCCGCGAACCGCGTCGATGAACATGTCTTCGGCTTTGACCCTGCCGCAACCGGCCCGCTACACGCGCGTCGCGATCGTTCTGCACTGGCTTCTGGCCGCCGGCATCGTGGCGGGCTTCCTGATCGGCCTGCAGATGTCCGATGCGCCGGTTTCGCCGACCCGGGTGCGCTGGATCAACTATCACAAGTGGATCGGAATCACGATCCTGGCCCTTTCGCTGTTCCGGCTGCTGTGGCGCGTCCGGCACCGCCCGCCCAGGCTGCCGGAATCGATGCAGCCGTGGCAGCGCGCGGCTTCGCACTGGACACACCGCGGGTTGTATCTGTTCTTCTTCATCGTCCCGCTGGCCGGCTGGGCCTACAGCTCGGCGCTGGGCTTTCATGTGGTCTACCTCGGGCTGATTCGTCTGCCGGATCTGGCGCCCAAGGACAAGGCGCTGGCCGACGTGCTGATCCAGGTGCACGCCGCGCTCGCGTGGACGCTGGCGACGCTGGTCGGCCTGCATGTGGCGGCCGCGCTGAAGCACCATTTGATCGACAAGGACGGGCTGCTGCTGCGGATGTGGTGGCGCGGCGCCGATCGCAAGGTTTTACTGAATCGCTGACAGGAGTTCACCCATGCATCGTCTTGCTCAAGCTGTGCTCGTTCTGCTGGCCGCTGCCGGCGCAGTGGCCCGGGCCGAGCCGGTCACGTACAAGTTCGACCCGACCCACACCTGGACCACGTGGGAGATCAGGCACTTCGGCACGTCGACCTATCGCGGGCGGTTCGACAAGAAGGAGGGCTCGGTTACGATCGATCGGGCCGCCAGGACCGGCAAGGTGGAGCTGACGATCGATCTGACCTCGGTGGACACGGGCGTCGATCATCTGAACCACCATTTGCTGGAGGCCGACTTCTTCGATGCGGACAAGTATCCGACGGCCACCTTCGTCGGCGACGATTTCCGGTTTGACGGCAACGATGTGTCCCAGGTCAAGGGGCAGCTGACCCTGAAGGGCAAGACACGGCCGGTCACGTTGAAGGCTTCCTCCTTCAACTGCTACGAGAACCCGATGTTGAAGCGCGAAGTGTGCGGCGGGGACTTTTCCGCCACGATCAGCCGGTCGGACTGGGGCGTGAGCTACGGGGCGCCGTTTCCGGTCGCAGATGAGGTCCGACTGCTGATCGAAGTCGAAGCCGTCCGCCAGTAGGGGTGTGAGGGCGTGGCGCTGCGGCTATCGCACCCGGCGCACCATGAACTCCTCCTCGATGTTGTCCTTGTAGTAGCTGGCCGGCGCGGCGCTCGTCAGGAAGCGCCGCGCGATTTCGGCGCCGACCGCGCTGTGCTGCAGCACCGAGCCGTTGTCGAACTCGATTTCGAGCACCCGCGTGGAGGCATCGTAGCCGGCCGAGCGGATGCCGCCGCGCCGGATCGGCTTGCGATCGATCGTCACGGCAGCCCCAGCTCCTGCCAGATCGCGTCGATGCGCGCGACCACCGCCGGGTCCATCTCGATCGGACGGCCCCAGTTGCGATCGGTTTCGCCCGCGATCTTGCGGGTCGCATCGATTCCCATCTTGCTGCCCAGGCCGGCCCTGGGACTGGCGAAGTCCAGGTAGTCGATCGGCGTGTTCTCCACGATCACCGTGTCGCGCGCCGGATCGACCCGGGTCGTGATGGCCCAGATCACGTCGCTCCAGTTGCGCGCGTCGACGTCGGCGTCGGTCACGATCAGCAGCTTGGTGTACATGAACTGGCGCAGGAAGCTCCAGACGCCGAACATCACGCGCCGGGCATGCCCAGGATACTGCTTGCGCATCGTGATGACCGCAAGGCGGTAACTGCATCCCTCGGGGGGCAGGTAGAAGTCGGCAATTTCGGGGAAGGTCCGGCGCAGGATCGGCACGAACACCTCGTTCAGCGCCACGCCCAGGATGGCCGGCTCGTCGGGCGGCCGGCCGGAGTAGGTCGAGTGATAAATCGGGTCGCGCCGCATCGTGATCCGTTCGATCGTGAACACCGGGAAGCGCTCGACGTCGTTGTAATAGCCGGTGTGGTCGCCGAACGGGCCCTCCAGGGCCGTTTCATAGCCGGCGTTGGCGGCGCTCACCCGGCCGTCGCGGTTGGACGGGTCCGGCAGGATCGCGCCCTCCAGCACGATCTCGGCCGATGCGGGCACCTGAAGATCGCTGCCGATGCAGTCGGTGATCTCGGTGCGCGAGCCGCGCAGCAGGCCGGCAAACTGGTACTCGGACAACTGGTCCGGAACGGGCGTTACGGCTCCGAGCACGGTGGCCGGGTCGGCCCCGAGCGCGACCGCGATCGGGAAGGGTTGGCCCGGCCGCGCCAGCCGGTGATCGCGAAAATCGAGCGCTCCCCCGCGGTGCTCCAGCCAGCGCATCGCCACCTTGTTCGACCCGAGCACCTGCTGTCGGTAGATGCCCAGGTTCTGGCGCTTGCGGTGCGGGCCGCGGGTCACGACGATGCCCCAGGTGATCAGCGGCGCGGCGTCCTGCGGCCAGCAGGTCTGCACCGGCAGCCGCCCCAGGTCGACCTCAGCGCCCTCCCAGACCACCTGGTGGCAGGCGGCCCCCCGCACCGTGCGCGGCGCCATGTCCCACAGCGCGGCCTTCAGCAGCGCGACCTTGCCCAGGGCGTCGCGCAGCCCACTGGGCGCCTCCGGCTCCTTCAGTGCCGCCAGCAGCTCGCCGACCTCCCGCAGCCGCTCCGGGCGGTCGCCTCCCATGGCGAGCACGATCCGCTGGGTGGTGCCAAACAGGTTGGTCAGTACCGGGATCGAGCCCCCGCCTGGACGCTTGAACAGAAGGGCCGGACCGGACCGGGCCAGTACGCGCCGGCTGATTTCGGTGATTTCCAGCCGTGCGGACACTTCGCGCTCGATCCGGGCGAGCTGCCCGACCCCCTCCAGGGCATGGAGGAAATCCCTCAAATCGCTGTACGGGATCACCGTAGTTGCCTCGGAATATTGTGCTGCAACAACATAATGCTATCACCTAACCAAAAAGGGTTATACGTGTAATATATTGATTATATGAGTAATGTTATAAAAAACCCGCTTCAGGCTCTAAGAAATGGGTCCATCGTCCAAATTTCCAGCGTGTAGTTATTGCGTCGCACTATGGGCCTTTCGATTGACGGGTCCTTGTTAACGGATAGAATGGGTTCGCTGTCGGGTACGACCTTCGGGTGACGTCTGACCCCGTGGGGACCCGACTGCAGCGGGCAACCGCCCGGAAATGGAATGGGCCCTGGTTCGGTCCAAGGGCGGTTGCGATGGGTTTGCCCGGCAGCGGATGGGGGCCGGGACTTTTTCGGGAGCCGGCTTCCTTCGTCGTCGGAGTGGCTCGAAACACCGGATGTAAGCGAGCGCCCGCTTTTAATCTGTAGTTTGGGTGCTTGCACTGCCGCAGGAGGTGTCATGCGTGACTCCAGAGGCAGCAGGGTCCGCCAAAGCATCGATTGGGTGGAAGCTGCAGCAGATCTTGCCGGAAACGGCTTGGCGATGTTACGGCGATTGTCGGAAGCCGTGGGCACGCTGACGGTCGTGGCCGGAATGGCAATCGTCACGATGCCGAGCGTACGCGAGTCGACCGTGCAGGCGGCGCGCGGCTGGTTCGCGTCCGATTCGTCGCCCCAGTCCGAGTCCGCCGCCGACGCCGCCTCGGCCGCCGGCGCGCATGACGGGGCCTCCGAGCCGGCGCGCTGGGTCCATCTGGAATCCCCCGAGGCGTCCACCGCTCAATATCTGTCACGCCGCTACCACGTGGCCGACGGCGCCGTGCGGCCGCTGGTGCTGGCGGCGCGCGACGCCGGCCGCGAATCGCGGCTCGACCCGCTGCTGATCCTGGCGGTGATGGCGGTGGAGTCGAGCCTGAACCCGTTCGCCGAGAGCAAGGTCGGGGCGCAAGGTCTGATGCAGGTGATGACCAGCGTGCACTCGACCCGCTTCGGGCTGGGACCAGACCCACTGAACGCGCTCGAGCCGGTGGCCAATATCCGTATGGGCTCGGCCATCCTGAGCGACGCCATCCGTCGGGGTGGCTCCCTGGAGCGCGGGCTGCAACTGTATGTCGGCGCCGGCAACCTGGCCGACGACGGCGGCTACGCCTCGCGCGTGCTGTCCGAGATGTCCCGCCTGAAATTGGCTGCTGCCGGCAACGTCGCGGCGGCCCTGGCCGCCGGGATGCGTTCCGACACCAAGACGGTCGGCAGCGCAGCTCCAGGCGCAGCGCCGGCGGCCGAATCCCCGGCCACCACGACCACCGCCTCTTCCTCCTAGATTCCGCCAGGCCCCGACTGCGCGAAGCGGCTGGGTGCGGCTCTGCCGCGCTCGGCCACGCTCAAGTGTGAGCGTGCACTTTTACGTTTCGTCCAGGCAAAAAAAAGCCTGTCGACCGAGCGCGCCCAAATTCGGCTGAGGAGGGAGGGAGGAGAGGCACCGAGTTGGGGCTTATCGCGCTCAGGCCTTTGTGACAGGCTTAAGAGCTTTACTGGAAGTCTACTCACGTCATCTGCAAAGTCAAGTGTCGTCTTGGACAAACAGGCTCTTTCTGCATGAACAATAGGGACAAAATGTATTCGTCTCCCGTGGGCGCGGGGTGGGCGACTGCATCGGCCTACTGTGAAGATGGGCGAGTGAGCGCCGGCTGCCGTGCGCTTTATGGCCAGGCTGGAGCCGGCCCGAACTGCGGCGGGGCATCGCGCGTTCCAGTCGATAATGCCCGCCTGCGCACGAAAGGTCTTCCATGTCGGACCAGCAAGAAACGGATTTGAGCCGGTCGGCCCTGGACTATCACGAGTTTCCGAAGCCGGGAAAGATCTCGGTTCAGCCGACCAAGCAGCTGACCAACCAGCGCGATCTTGCCCTGGCGTACACGCCCGGCGTGGCGGCCGCGTGCGAAGCGATCGTGGCCGAGCCCGCGGCGGTTGCGCGTTTCACCGCGCGCGCGAACCTGGTGGGCGTGATTACCAACGGCACCGCGGTGCTGGGTCTGGGTCCGATCGGACCGCTGGCGGCCAAGCCGGTGATGGAAGGCAAGGCCGTGCTGTTCAAGAAGTTCGCGGGCATCGACGTGTTCGATCTGGAGGTGTCCGAACGCGATCCGGACCGGCTGGTCGAGATCATCGCGGCGCTGGAGCCGACCTTCGGCGGCATCAATCTGGAGGACATCAAGGCGCCGGAATGTTTCATCGTCGAGCGGCGTTTGCGCGAACGGATGAAGATCCCGGTGTTCCACGACGATCAGCACGGCACCGCGATCATCGTGGGCGCCGCGGTGCTGAACGGACTGAAGGTGGTGGGCAAGGAACTGGACAGCGTGAAGCTGGTGTGCAGCGGCGCCGGGGCCGCTGCCCTGGCCTGCCTGGACCTGCTGGTCGAGCTGGGCCTGCCGCGCTCGAACATCTTCGTCGCCGACATCGAGGGCATCGTCTACGAGGGGCGCACCGTGCTGATGGATGCGGAAAAGGCGCGTTACGCGCAGCGCACCTCGGCGCGCTCGCTGTCCGACGTGATCGGCGGCGCCGATATTTTCCTGGGCCTGTCGGCCGGGCGCGTGCTGTCGCCGCAGCAGGTCGTGCGCATGGCGCCGCGTCCGCTCGTGTTCGCGCTGGCCAACCCGACGCCGGAAATCCTGCCGGAGGAAGTCCGCTCGGTGCGCGATGACGCGGTGATCGCGACCGGCCGCTCGGACTATCCGAACCAGGTCAACAACGTGCTGTGCTTTCCGTTCATCTTCCGCGGAGCGCTCGATGTGGGTGCCACGACGATCTCGCGCGAGATGGAGGTGGCCGCCGTGCACGCGATCGCCCGGCTCGCACGCGAAGAGGGAAGCGAGGTGGCGGCCAATGCCTACGGCAGCTCGCAGCCGGTGTTCGGCCCGGATTACCTGATTCCCAGGCCGTTCGATCCGCGCCTGATGCTGCGCATCGCGCCGGCGGTGGCGCAGGCCGCCATGGAAAGCGGCGTTGCCACGCGTCCGCTCGCGGACCTGGTTGCCTACCGCGAGCAGTTGCAGCAGTTCGTCTATCACTCGGGCACCTTCATGAAGCCGATCTTCGCCGCGGCCAAGAAAGCCAGCGGCGCGGGGTGCACGACCCGGGTCGTGTTCGCCGAAGGCGAGGAGGAGCGCGTGATGCGCGCCGCCCAGGTCGTGGTCGACGAGGGCCTCGCGCGCCCGATCCTGGTCGGGCGGCCCCCGGTGATCGAGCGGCGCCTGGAGCGGTTCGGACTGCGGATACGCCCGAATGCCGATTTCGAAATCGTCAACCCGGAGTTCGACCCGCGCTACCGCGACTATTGGCAGACCTATCACCGGCTGGCCGCGCGGCGCGGCATCACCGAGCACTACGCGCGCGTCGAGATGAGGCGCCGCCACACGCTGATCGGAGCGATGCTGGTGCACAAGGGCGACGCCGAAGGCATGATCTGCGGCACCTTCGGCACCGGCGGACTGCACCTGAATTACATCGATCTGGTGATCGGCCGCCGGGCCGGCGTGCAGACCTACGCGGCGATGAACATCCTGATGCTTCCGGGCCGCCTGATCGCGCTGGCCGACACCCACGTGAACCTGGATCCGACCGCCGAGCAGATCGCCGAGATCACGCTGATGGCGGCCGACCAGCTGCAACGGCTCGGCATTTCGCCGCGGGCGGCGCTGATATCGCACTCGAACTTTGGAACGAGCGACGCCGCCAGCGCGCTGAAGATGCGCGAGGCCCTCGCGCTGATCCGGGCCGGCGACCCGCAGTTTCCGGTCGACGGCGAGATGCACGCCGACTGCGCGGTCGATGAGTCGATCCGCCGGTCGCTGATGCCGTTTTCCACGCTGAGCGGGGATGCCAACCTGCTGGTCTGCCCGGGGCTGGATGCCGCCAACATCGCGTACAACCTGCTGAAGACGATTTCCGGCAACAACATCGCGGTCGGTCCGATCCTGCTGGGATGCGCGCGACCGGTTCACGTGTTGACGCCTTCGTCGACGGTGCGCCGGATCGTCAACATGACCGCGCTGGTCGTCCTGGAGGCGCACGCCGCGCGCTGCTGAAAGCTGAAGCGGTGCATGCACCATGATTCTCCGCAGCAGCGAGTCCATGTCGTTTGAGAGAAGCTTCACGCCGGATCGCGTTCGGCTGCGCACATCGCCGGCGGCGCTGATCCTGACGGGCGGGGGTGCGCGCGCCGCCTACCAGGTCGGCGTGCTCAAGGCCGTGGCCGCCTTGCTGCGCGATGCCCGCCGTGGACTGGACCCGAGCATTGCCCAGGGGCACAACCCGTTCCCGATCCTGGTGGGCACGTCGGCCGGCGCCATCAACGCCACCGCGCTGGCCTGCCGCGCCGACAACTTCCAGGAAGCCGTGGCCCAGATGGTCCATGTCTGGGAGAACTTCCGCGCCGAGCAGGTTTATCGATCGGACCTGATCGGCGTGCTTCGCACCGGCGCGCGCTGGCTCACGCTGATGTCGGTCGGCTGGCTGGTGCGCCGTTCGCTGCGGATGCGCCCCAGATCGCTGCTCGATAACTCGCCGCTGCGCGCATTGCTGATGCGGATGGTCGAGCTGGAGCGGCTGCAGCGCAGCCTCGAACACGGACACCTCAGGGCGCTGGCCGTCGGGGCGTCCAGCTACAGCTCGGGCCGGCACGTGACGTTCTACCAGGCGCTGAACGATTACCAGATTCCGAACAAGATGCAGCGCCTGTATGTGCGCTGTGCAATCCATATCGAGCATCTGCTGGCCTCCAGCGCGATACCGTTCATCTTTCCGGCGGTCTCGCTCGACCTGGCCGAGGCCGGCGCCGGGGGTGTCGAGCATTTCGGAGACGGCTCGATGCGGCAGCTCAGTCCGATCAGCCCCGCCATCCACCTGGGCGCCGACCGCGTGCTGATCGTGGGGGTCGGCCAGATCGGCCACCCGGGCCTTCTGCCCGGCGTGGATGGGGCCACCTATCCGACGCTGGCCCAGATGGCCGGCCATGCGATGTCGAGCATCTTCCTGGACTCGCTGGCCTCGGATATCGAGCGGCTCGAGAAGATCAACCAGATCACGGCAACGCTGTCGCCGCCGGAGCGCCGCGCGGTCGGCTTGCGGGTGGTCGAAACGCTGGTGATTTCGCCCAGCGAGCGGCTCGATGGCGTGGCCACGCAATACCTGGCCGCGCTGCCGGTTCCGGTCCGGGCCCTGCTGGAAGTGCTGGGCGCTCACCGCGGGGGCGGTTCGGGGCTGGCCAGCTACCTGCTGTTCGAGGCGCCCTACACCCGCGCCCTGATCGACCTGGGTGTGCGCGACACGATGGCGCGCCGCGACGAAGTGATGAACTTCCTGACCGAACGCCGCGAGTCCAGTCCGGGCCAGACCTCGCGCGTGGTGGTGCTCTGAGTCGGATCCGGCGTTGCGCTCAGAGCGGTCCGAGCGAGAACTCTGCATGCAACGCGAGCCAGGCTGTCGCCGCGGCCAGCCCCGCCGTCTCGGTCCGAAAAATCCGCGGCCCCAGCGAAATCGGCACGAATCCGGATCGCGCGGCCAGCTGCAACTCCTGCGGATCGAATCCACCTTCCGGTCCGATCGCCAGTGCGGTGCTGCGCGGCTCGGCGGTGGCCGGCGGCAGACCCGGCGCTGCGGCCGGATCCAGGATCCACTTGAAGTGCGCCTCGCTCGCCTGGCCCAGCGCTTCGGCCAACGAGGTCGCCGCCACGACGGTCGCGGGCGTGTTGCGCCCGCATTGGCTGCAGGCAGCGATGACGAGCTCGCGCCAGTGCTGCAGCCGCCGCTCGCGCCGCACGCCGTCGAGGCGGGCGGTGCTGCGCGCCGCCGGGGCGACGATCACGCAGGCCACGCCGACCTCGACGGCCTTCTCGATCACCCAGTCGATCTTGTCCGATGTGGCCAGCGCCTGGATCAGCGTGATCGAAAGCCGTGCTTCGCGTTCGATCGGGTCGAACGCGTTCACATCGGCTTGCAGGTGGCGGGCGGCCGCATCGTGCTCTGCCACCAGGCGCGCGCGATACTCGCCCCCGCGGCCGTTGAACAGCACGATCGGATCGCCCGCGCGCAGCCGCAACACGGCGCGCGCGTGATGCGCGACGCCGTCCGGCAGCGTGACGCGGGCGCCCTCCGACAGCGGTTGATCGACGAAGAACCTGGGCGCTGCCACGCGCAGCCCGAGGCGGGCCTGCTACGCGGCCAGACGGGCGGTCGGTGGGTGCTCGGCCGCGCCGCCGCAGGTCAGTTCGCGCACGAAGTTCGGCAGCACGAACAGGGCCCCGTGCAGCTCGGCGTTGTAATACTGAAGCCCGCCCAGGCCCCGCTCGCGCATGCGGGCCGCGATCGGCTCGGCGCCGACCGCGCGCGGATCGGCGCCGTCGCTGGCCACCGCCAGGCACCACAGCGAACCGTACAGCGGGATATACAGTGCCATCGGGCGAACCTGGGCGAACACCTTGCGCAGGTTGTCCGTATTCTTGCGCACGGTCGACGGCTGGAACACCGGCGAGCCCAGATGCAGCGTCAGCATGCCGCCCGGGTTCAGAATCGCGCGGCACATCCGGAAGAACTGCTCCGAATACAGGCGAAAGGCCGGCGTGTCCGGATCGGTCAGGTCGAGCACGATCAGGTCGAAGCGCTCGGGGGTCGATCGCACGTACTCGAAGCCGTCACCGATCCGCACGGTCAGGCGCGGGTCATCGAAGGCGCCGCGGTGGATTGCACCGAGGTACTTTTTCGAGATATCGATCACCGCCTGGTCGAGCTCGGCCATCACGACGCGCCGCACCGACGGGTGCTTCAGGATCTCCTCGGAGGAGCCGCCGTCGCCGCCGCCGATCACGAGCACCGATTGCGGGTCCGGGTGCGTCAGCATGGCCGGATGCGTCATGCACTCGTGATAGAAGAATTCTTCGCCTTCCGAGGTCATCAGCCGGCCGTCCAGCCGGAACAGTCGCCCGAACTGGGGTGTGTCGTACACCTCGATGCGCTGATACGGCGACTGCAGCGTCTGCAGCCTGGCCCGCGCGATGAAGCCGTAGCCCGCGCTCGCATTGAGCCAGTCGAAGATCATCCGCTCGGAGGCCGCGGCCTGCCCGGCCTGTGCCGCCGTGGCCTGAATCGACGAGGCCAGGTCACCGCGCTCGATCCGGTTCACGTTCTGGCTGGTCGGCCGGAAAGCGACCACCAGCGTGTCGAACAGGCGCTGAGCCTTGGCGCAGTTGTCGCTGGTGAAGTTGCACACGTACACATCCAGCGTGACGCCGCGCCGCTCGGGCCACGTGTGCACCGCCAGATGCGACTCGGCCAGCAGCAGCGCGCCGGTGATGCCGCCGGGCTGGCCGTCGACGGAAGGAAAAACGTGGAACTTCTCGTCGACCACGGTCAGGCCCGAATCCACGGTGGATTCACGGCACAGCGTGGCGAGCGTGGCGAGATCGTTCAGAAACGCGGCCGAACAGCCGCAATCGAAAAAGTCACCAGTCAGGTGCAAGCCTTGCATCTTCAGCCCCCCAAGCAGGTCCGCCCAATCGACCTGAATTACGGTTGTGACACCGCAACCCATCGGCTCGGGACCCGCTCGCTGGTGCGCGGCGCTCGGGTCTGTGCAGTGCACGGGGCACTGCGTCGATTGGCTCTGGCGGGGGAGAAGCGCCCGAGGCTTCCAGGCGACCCGTTACTTGCCGTGTTTGGTCCGAACCGAAATTTCGGGCCCAATCGTAGAGCAAAACGGTGGGAAATGAAAGACTTGGCCTGGATAAAATGGATGTTCCCCGCTGACCGCTTCCGGGCTCAAGCCGATGAATGAACCCGCCTCTTCCGCCGTCTCGTCCGCTGCGCTCGAACGCGACATGTGCAACGCGATCCGCGCGCTCGCGATGGACGCGGTGCAGAGGGCGAATTCGGGCCACCCCGGGATGCCCATGGGAATGGCCGAAGTGGCTTACACACTTTGGACACGTCATCTGCGCCACAACCCGGCCAATCCCAAGTGGCCCGACCGCGACCGCTTCGTCCTGTCCAACGGCCACGGCTCGATGCTGCAGTACGCGTTGCTGCACCTGACCGGCTACGAGCTGCCGATCACCGAGCTCGCGCGCTTTCGCCAGCTGCACAGCCGCACCCCCGGCCACCCGGAGACCGGCCTGACGCCGGGCGTCGAGACGACCACCGGGCCGCTCGGACAGGGCCTGGCCAACGCGGTGGGGATGGCGCTGGCCGAGCGGTTGCTGGCGGCCGAGTTCAATCGGCCCGGGCTCGACATCGTCGACCATCACACCTACGTGTTCGTCGGCGATGGCTGCCTGATGGAGGGCATCTCGCACGAAGCGGCCTCGCTGGCGGGAACCTGGAAATTGTCCAAGCTGATCGCGGTCTACGACGACAACGGCATTTCGATCGACGGGGAGGTACGCCACTGGTTCACCGATGACACCGCGGCCCGGTTCCGCGCTTATCACTGGAACGTGATCGGACCGATCGACGGCCACGACACGACGGCGGTCGACGCCGCGCTGGGCCAGGCCAGGGGCTCGGATCGGCCCACGCTGATCATCGCGCGCACGGTGATCGGCAAAGGATCGCCCAATCGCGCCGGCAGCGAGAAGGCTCACGGCGAGGCGCTTGGCGAGGCCGAGGTCGCGGCCACCCGCCAGGCGATCGGCTGGCCGCACCCGCCGTTTCACGTGCCGGACCCGATCTACCGGGCCTGGGACGCACGGGCCGTCGGAGCCGAGCGCGAGCGGCTCTGGCGGCAACGCTTCGAGCAGTACGCCGAGCGGTTTGCTCGCGAGGCGACCGAGTTGCGCCGGCGCATGGCCGGCGATCTGCCGCCCGAATTCGCCCGCGTCGTGAACGAGGCGATCGTGGCCGCGCAAGGCAGGCGCGAGTCGGTCGCGACTCGCAAGGCCTCGCAACTCGCGCTGGAGGTGCTGGCCGAGTCGCTGCCGGAGCTGATCGGCGGGTCGGCCGATCTGACCGGCAGCAATCTGACGCGCTGGAGCAAGGCGGTGGCGCTGCGCACCGGCACCGAGTTCGTGCCCGGCCGCCACATTAACTACGGCGTGCGCGAATTCGCCATGAGCGCCATCGTCAACGGCATGGCCCTGCACGGCGGCCTGATCCCGTTTGGTGGCACGTTCCTGACGTTCTCCGACTACTCGCGCAACGCGCTGCGCATGGCAGCGCTGATGAAAATCCGCTCGATTTTCGTGTTCACCCACGACTCGATCGGGCTGGGCGAAGACGGTCCGACCCACCAGGCCGTCGAGCACGCGGCCAGCTTGCGCTTGATTCCGAACATGGATGTATGGCGTCCGTCCGACACCGTCGAGACCCTGGTGGCCTGGAGCGCTGCGATCGAGCGGCGCGACGGCCCGACCAGCCTGCTGCTGTCGCGCCAGGCGGTCGCCTTCCTGCGCGGATCGGCCGACGTGGCGGCGATTCGCCGCGGCGGCTACGTGGTCAGCGAAGCGCCCGGTGGCGCGAGCCAGGCGAAGGCCGTCCTGATCGCCACCGGGTCCGAGTTGCCCATCGCGATGCAGGCGCAAGAACAGCTGGCCGGCCAGGGCATCGCGGTGCGGGTGGTGTCGATGCCGTCGACCACCGTGTTCGATCGCCAGAGCGTGCCCTGGAAGTCCAGCGTGTTGCCGGAGGGACTGCCGCGGCTGGCGATCGAGGCCGGCGTGACCGATTTCTGGTGGAAGTACGTGCGCGCCGCGGGCGCGGTGCTGGGCGTGGACCGCTTCGGAGAATCGGCCCCGGCGCCGGCCGTGTACGAGCATTTGGGGCTGACCGCAGCCAACGCGGTGACCATCGTGAAAACGCTGCTGCAGCGGGGAAGAGGGCAATGACGATCAAAGTCGCCATCAACGGCTATGGGCGGATCGGCCGCAATGTGCTGCGCGCGCACTACGAGGGCGGCAAGAAACACGACATCGCGATCGTGGCGATCAACGACCTGGGCGACGCCGGCATCAACGCCCATCTGACGCGCCACGATACGGTGCACGGGCCGTTTCCCGGCACCGTCAAGGTCGACGGCGACGCGCTGGTGGTCAATGGCGACCGCATCCGCGTGCTGGCCACGCGCGAGCCTTCGCAGCTGCCCTGGGCCGCGATGGGCGTGGACCTGGTGCACGAGTGCACGGGCCTGTTCACGACCAAGGAAAAGGCCAGGCAGCACCTGGCGGCCGGCGCCAGGAAAGTGATCATCTCGGCCCCGGGTGGCAAGGACGTCGATGCCACCATCGTGATGGGTGTGAACGACGCCGTGCTCAGCAAAGAGCACACGGTCGTCTCCAACGCCTCCTGCACGACCAATTGCCTGGCGCCGCTGGTCAAGCCGCTGCACCATGCGATCGGGCTGGTCAACGGCCTGATGACGACGATTCACTCGTACACGAACGACCAGGTGCTGACCGACGTCTACCACGAGGACCTGCGACGCGCACGTTCGGCCACCCAATCGATGATCCCGACCAAGACCGGCGCGGCCGCGGCGGTCGGCCTGGTGATGCCGGAGCTGGCCGGACGACTGGACGGATACGCGATCCGGGTGCCGACCATCAACGTGTCGATCGTGGACCTGTCCTTCATCGCCGCGCGCGACACCACGGTCGACGAAGTGAACAAGATCATGAAAGCGGCGGCCGAAGGCCCGCTGCGAGGCATCCTGGCCTATTGCGACGAGCCGCTGGTGTCGGTCGACTTCAACCACAACGCGCACTCGTCGGTGTTCGACGCCACGCTGACCAAGGTTTCGGGGCGGCTGGTGAAGGTCAGCAGCTGGTACGACAACGAGTGGGGTTTCAGCAACCGGATGCTGGACGTCACCGTGGCGCTGATGAACGCCCGCTGATACAGCGCGTTCTTGGAACGACCCCGACCTTGCGGCGATCGGTCGCCCCTCGCCCGCGCAGCGGGGGGGAGGGCTCGCCCTGCGAAGCCGGGCTACGCCCGGCGAAGCAGGGGGTGAGGGTGATTCAACGGGTTCGGCGCAGCCACGCCCACGAGGCTCCGATCAGGGTGCCGGTGGCGGCTCCGAACAGGTGAGCGCGGGTGACGACCGCGACCCCGACCCAGTTCTCAGTCGCCAGCGGGGCCGCTCCGACCTGCTCGGCCGTCACCTTGATCCAGACGGTCGCCAGCAGCAGTGCGGGCCACAGCCGCCCGGTGCGGCCGCCCGCGAGGCCGGGCCGTGCCAGCCACAGCACGGCTGCGCAAGCGGCCAGTCCGTGCAACGCGCCCGACAGCCCGCGGTACCAGGCCACGTCGGGCGCTGCCAGCCACAGCAGCAGGCCCGTTGCGAGCGCGCTCGAGGCCAGCAGCAGCGCCTGGCGGGCTGGCGGCAGCTCGGGGGCGAGCAGCCACGCCAGCGCCAGCCAGGCTGCGGCATTGCCGGCCGCATGGCGCCAGTTCGCATGAACCAGGTGACAGGTCAGAAGGCGCCACGGCTGGCTGGCGAGCAACGCCCGCCGGTACTCGAGCGCCGGCCCCAGGCCGGCCGCCTGAAGCAGCAGTACGACGGCCACGCCGGCCAGCGCGAAACGCTCGGCCGGCCCAACCCACGCTCTCATGGCTTCTATAATGCACGACGCACGCGCGGACACCGAACTTAACAACACGACCGCGCGGTGCGTTCGGACTCCGGGCTGCCTGGCCGCGACAACACGATGATTCTCACCCTCGAAGAACTGTGCCGGCGCGGGGCGCTGCGCGGCAAGCGCGTATTCATCCGCTCGGACCTGAACATCCCGCAGGACGAGTCTGGCGCGATCACGGAAGACACCCGGATCCGCGCCTCGGTGCCCGCCATCCGGATGGCGCTCGACGCCGGGGCCGCCGTGATGGTGACTTCGCACCTGGGGCGGCCGGTCGAGGGCGAATCGAAGCGTGAACATTCGCTCGCGCCCGTGGCGGCGCGTCTTTCGGAACTGCTCGGCTTTACCGTGCCGCTGGTGCGCGACTGGCTGGGCGGGGTGGCGGTCGAACCGGGGCGGACCGTGCTGCTCGAGAACTGCCGCCTGAACCAGGGCGAGCGGCAGGACAGCGAGGAGTTGTCGCGCCGGATGGCGGCGCTGTGCGATGTCTATGTGAACGACGCGTTCGGCGCGGCGCACCGGTGCGAGGCAACCACCCACGGCATGGCCCGCTTCGCCCCCGTCGCGTGCGCCGGGCCCCTGCTGGCGGCCGAGGTGCAGGCGCTGGCACGCGCGCTGGTTCAGCCCAAGCGCCCGCTGGTGGCGATCGTGGCCGGTGCGAAGGTCTCGACCAAGGTGATGCTCCTGAGCAATCTGGCCCAGAAGGTCGACCGGCTGATCGTCGGCGGCGGCATCGCCAACACCTTCCTGATGGCCGAAGGATTTGCGATCGGCCGGTCGCTGGCCGAACCCGACCTGGTGCCCGAATGCCGCAGAGTCCTGAAGACGCTGGCCGACCAAGGCTCCACGTTGCCGCTGCCGATCGATGTGGTGACCGCGACCGTCGTGTCGGCGCAGGCGCGGCCCACGCTGCGGCGCGCCGATGACGTGCGGTCCGACGAAATGATCCTGGACGTCGGGCCGGCCACATCCCAGGCGTTGGCCCACATCATCAACGAGGCGGGCACGATCATCTGGAACGGGCCGCTCGGTGTGTTCGAGATCGATGCCTTTGCCCAGGGCACTCACGACCTGGCGCTGGCGGTGGCCGGTGCAACGGCCCGCGGCGCGTTCTCGATCGCCGGCGGCGGTGACACGCTGGCCGCTATCGCCAAATACCGGATCGCAGACCGGGTGAGTTACATCTCGACCGGCGGCGGGGCCTTCCTCGAGTTCCTGGAGGGCAAGGCCCTGCCGGCGGTCGAGATTCTGGAGCAGCGGGCGCGCGGCGCCATTTAAAATAGGCCGTCCGTACAGGAGATCGAAAATGGCCCTGGTATCGATGCGACAGCTGCTGGACCATGCCGCTGAAAACGTCTACGGCGTGCCGGCCTTCAACGTCAACAACCTCGAACAGGTGCAGGCCATCATGGAAGCGGCCGTCGAGGTGGATGCCCCGGTGATCATGCAGGCGTCGGCCGGGGCGCGCAAATACGCCGGCGAAAAGTTTCTCAGGCACCTGATCGAGGCGGCGGTCGAAACCTACCCCCGCATCCCGGTGGCCATGCACCAGGATCACGGCCAGTCCCCGGCCGTGTGCGAGTCGGCGATCCGGCTGGGCTTTTCGTCCGTGATGATGGACGGCTCGCTGAAGGAGGACGGCAAGACGGTCGCCGACTACGACTACAACTGTCACGTCACCGGCAAGGTGGTCGATCTGGCGCACGGCTTCGGCGTCAGCGTCGAAGGCGAGCTCGGCTGCCTGGGTTCGCTGGAGACGATGAAAGGCGACAAGGAAGACGGGCACGGCGCCGAAGGCGGCATGACGCGCGAGATGCTGCTGACAGATCCGGACCAGGCCGCCGATTTCGTCCGGCGCACCCAGCTCGACGCGCTGGCCATCGCGATCGGGACCTCGCACGGTGCCTACAAGTTCTCTCGCAAGCCGACCGGAGACATCCTGGCGATCGATCGCATCAAGGAGATCCACCGCCGCATTCCGAACACGCACCTGGTGATGCACGGCTCCTCCAGCGTTCCGCAGGAGCTGCTGGAGCAGATCCGTCGCTTCGGCGGGCAGATGAAGGAGACCTACGGCGTGCCGGTCGAGGAAATCCAGGAAGCGATCAAGCACGGCGTGCGCAAGATCAATATCGATACCGATATCCGGCTCGCGATGACCGCGGCGGTGCGCCAGTTCCTGTCCGAGAACCCGTCCAAATTCGATCCGCGCGAGTTCCTGAAGCCGGCGCGCGAGGCGGCGCGCCTGGTGTGCCGGCAGCGCTATCAGCAGTTCGGCTGCGCCGGTCAGGCTTCCAGGCTCGCACCGATCGCGCTGGAGGCGATGGCGCGGCGCTACCGGTCCGGCGAGCTCAGCCAGCACGTCCACTGATGCCGAGCAGCGCCAGCGCCCGTTCGCTATCATCGGGTCCATGAGCATCGGGCGAGGCCACGAGGGGGCGCTGGCGTCCAGCGACAGCCGCAGGCTGAAAGGCAAGCGCGGCCTGTTGCGCATCGCCAACGCCTTTCGTTACTCGACCGACGGACTCGCGGCCGCCTGGCACCACGAAGACGCGTTCCGCCAGGAGATGGTCCTGGCGGTGGTGCTGGTGCCGACGGCGCTGATGCTTCCGGTGACGCTGATCGAGCGGATCGTGCTGATCAGCGTTGTGATCCTGGTGCTGATCGTCGAAATCCTGAACACCGCGATCGAGGTGGCCATCGACCGCCAGAGCTTCGAGATCAATCCGCTCGCCAAGCGCGCCAAGGACCTCGGCAGCGCGGCGGTCATGCTGTCGCTGATTCTGGCCGGCGGGGTGTGGATCTCGATCCTGTGGGCGACCTTCGCCCGCTGACCCGCGCCACCGGCGTCGAGCCATCGCGCCGATGAAGTCCTCCGGACCCGCCGTGGCGTCGGACGCGGGTGCCGCCGCACCGATGTTTCAGTCGAGGCTGCACTCGCTGCCGCTCGCTCACCGGGGCAAGGTGCGCGACACCTACGCGGTCGGGCCGGACCGCCTGCTGATCATCACGACCGACCGGCTGTCGGCTTTCGATGTGGTAATGACCGAGCCGATCCCCGGCAAGGGCCACGTGCTGAACGCCATGTCGAACTTCTGGTTTGCGCGCCTGGCCCACGTGGTGCCCAACCACCTGACCGGGATCGCCCCCGAGTCCGTGGTGGCGCCCGACGAGAGCGACCAGGTGCGCGGGCGGGCGGTGGTCGCGCTGCGCCTGAAGCCGCTGCCGATCGAGGCCGTCGTGCGCGGCTACCTGATCGGTTCGGGCTGGACCGACTACCAGTCGACCGGACGCGTGTGCGGGATCGAGCTGCCGGCCGGCATGACGCTGGCTTCGCGCCTGCCGGAGCCGATCTTCACGCCGGCCATCAAGGCCGAGCTGGGCGCACACGATCAGAACATTTCGCTCGAACAGGCCGGCGACCTGCTGGGCGGGGCCGATCTGGCGCAGCAGGTGCGCCTGACCGCGCTGGCGCTTTACCGCGAAGCATCGGCCTGGGCGCAGCGGCGCGGGATCCTGATCGCGGACACGAAGTTCGAATTCGGCCTGGATGCGGCTGGCCAGCTGCGCCTGATGGACGAGGTGCTGACGCCGGACTCGTCGCGCTTCTGGCCGCTGGACCGGTACCGGGCGGGCCAATCCCCACCCAGCTTCGACAAGCAGTTCGTGCGCGACTGGCTGCAGGCTCAAGGGTGGAACAAGGCGCCTCCGCCGCCCCCGCTGCCGCGCGAAATCATCGACCGGACCGCCCGGATGTATCGCGAAGCGCTCGAGCGCCTCACTGATACGATGGACGCTTGAGCATTTTCGGATCCGGCCCCGAGCGCGGGTCCCCGAGCCGACCATGACTGCGCCCCGTACCCAGCCGATGATCGGCGTTCTGATGGGATCGGACTCCGACTGGGAGACGATGCAGCATGCCTGCGACGTGCTCAAGGAGTTCGACGTCGCGTTCGAGGCCAAGGTGGTTTCGGCGCACCGCACGCCCGACGAGATGTTCGCCTATGCCGAAGCGGCGCGCGAGCGGGGCATCCGGATGATCATCGCGGGCGCCGGCGGGGCCGCCCACCTGCCCGGCATGCTGGCTTCCAAGTCGGTGATCCCGGTGCTCGGAGTGCCGGTGCCGTCGAAGTACCTGCGCGGCGAGGACAGCCTGCTGTCGATCGTACAGATGCCCAAGGGCGTCCCGGTCGCGACCTTCGCGATCGGCGAGGCCGGCGCGGCCAACGCGGCGCTGTTTGCGGTATCGGTGCTGGCTTCGACCGACCCCGCGCTGGCCCGCAAGCTGGCCCAGTACCGGGCCACGCAGACGGAGAAGGCGCGCAACCTGACGCTGCCCCTATGATGGCCGCTGTTGCGCCGGCGTGTCGGATGCTGCCGGCCTGATGCGGCGTGCCGGATCTTCGCCGACGACATGATTGAGCCAGGCGAGTGGCTCGGCGTGCTGGGCGGCGGCCAGCTCGGCCGCATGTTCTGCATGGCTGCGCAGACGCTGGGTTACCGGGTGTGCGTGCTCGATCCGGCCGCGGACAGCCCGGCCGGCGCGGTGGCTGAGCGGCAGATCCGCGCCGATTACACCGACGAAAGCGCGCTGGCCCAGTTGGCCGTCTTGTGCCGGGCCGTGACCACCGAGTTCGAGAACGTTCCGGCGCAGAGTCTGGAACGGCTGGCGCGCGATTGCACGGTCAGCCCGCGCGCCGGCGCGGTGGCGATCGCACAGGATCGGCGCCTCGAAAAGCGCTTCGCTCAGGACTGCGGCCTGCCGGTGGCGCCCTACCACGCCATCGCCGATGCCGCCGACCTGGCCGCGGTCGATGCGACCTTGCTGCCGGGGGTGCTCAAGTCGGCGCGGCTCGGATACGACGGCAAAGGTCAGATCCGTGTCGAGCGCCAAGACGGCCTGCTGCCGGCCTGGGAGGACCTGGGGCGGGTGCCGAGCGTGCTGGAGCAGTGGCTGCCGATCGCCTGCGAAGTGTCGGTGATCGTGTGCCGCGGACGCAACGGGCGCCCGGTCACCTATCCGGTGGGAGAGAACCAGCACCGCGGCGGTATCCTGGCGGCGACGATCGTTCCGGCGCGCATCGATGCGCAGCTGGCGCTGCAGGCTCGCTCGGCAGCCGCCACCATGGCCGAGCGGCTCGATTACGTCGGTGTGCTGTGCGTCGAGTTTTTCGTGCTGCACGACGGGCGCTTGCTGGTCAACGAGATGGCGCCGCGCCCGCACAACAGCGGCCATTACACGATCAACGCCTGCGCCAGCAGCCAGTTCGAACAGCAGGCGCGCATCCTGGCGGACTTGCCCCTGGGCGAACCGCGCCAGCTGGCCCCGGCCGTGATGCTGAACCTGCTGGGCGACCTGTGGTTCGAGGGCGGGCGTGTGCGTCTGCCCCGCCTGGATCAGGTGGCGGCCATCGACGGCGCGTGCCTGCATCTGTATGGCAAGCGCGAGGCGCGGCGCGGCCGCAAGATGGGCCACGTGACGGTGCTCGGCGCCTCGCCGCAGGACGCGCTGGAGCGGGCCCGCCAGGTGTCGGCGGCGCTCGGCCTGGAGCCGGCCCGGTGAATGCGGCGCCGGTCGATGCGGACGCGATCGCGCGCGCGGCGCGTCTGCTGGTCCAGGGAAAACTGGTGGCATTTCCGACCGAGACCGTGTACGGACTCGGTGCCGACGCCGACAACGTGCAGGCGGTGCGCGCCATCTTTGCCGCCAAGGGCCGGCCGGCCGATCATCCGGTGATCGTTCACGTGCCGGACCAGCACAGTGCCGCGGCCTGGGCCGGCGAGCTGGCGCCGGCTGCGCGCGTGCTGGCCGACCGGTTCTGGCCGGGCCCGCTCACGCTGGTGGTTCCGCGCGCGGCCCGGGCGCACGATGCCCTGACCGGGGCGCAACCGTCGGTCGGGCTGCGCTGTCCGTCGCATCCCTGGGCGCGCGCGCTGCTGCGGGCGCTGAGCCGGGAGGCGAACGATCCGTGCCGGGCCATTGCGGCCCCGAGCGCGAACCGGTTCGGGCACATCAGTCCGACCCGGGCCGAGCACGTTCGCGCCGACCTGGGCGAAAAGCCGCACGGGCCGGTCGACCTGATCCTGGAGGGCGGCGCGTGCCAGGTCGGCATCGAATCGACCATCGTCGATCTGAGCGGCGCGGCGCCCAGGCTGCTGCGCCCGGGTTCGGTCACGCGGACCCAGCTCGAACAGGCGCTCGGTTGCGAGGTCGGCGCGGCCGCGCCGGACGATGCCTCGGCGCCGCGCGCCCCGGGCCGGCTGGCACGCCACTACGCGCCGCGCAGGCCGCTCGAACTGATCGAGCCGGCGCGCCTGGCCGAGCGGGTCCGCGAGCTGGGTGCGGTGCAGGTCGCGGTGCTGGCGCCGGCGCCGCAACTGGCGGCGGTGGCGCGATGGTGGACGGCTGCGCCCGACGCGGCCTCCTACGCGCACGAGTTGTACGACGTGCTGCATCAGATGGATGCCAGCGGCGCGCAGCGCCTGCTGGTGCAGCGGCCGCCGGCGCAGGCGCAGTGGGCCGCCGTCCGTGATCGCCTCGAGCGGGCCGCGGCCGCCTTCAGCGGGCGCTTTGATGACGCCGACTGAGGCGGCGCCGCGGCGGCTAACCGGATCCGTAGTGCAGGCGCAGCGCCAGGATGAACGCGGCGAGCGCGAGCGTGACCGAATTGGCGATGATCACCGGCCAGGACCCGATCAGCAGGCCGTAGCCCAGCCACAGCGCCACACCCAGCGTGAAGATCGCATACATCCCGAGCGACAGCCCGGCCGTGTGGCGCGTCTTCCAGCTCAACCACGCTTGCGGGATGAACGAGACCGTGGTCAAGGCGCCGGCCACGTAGCCGATCGTCTCCGCATCGGTCATTGCAGCGAGGCCCAAAATCGGGACAGCCGCGGCTGCCAGTGATCCAGGATCGCGGCCGACACCAGGATCCGTTCGGCGCGCCCGATCAGCCGCTCGCGGCTGACCAGCCCGAAAAAGCGCGAATCGGCGCTGTTGTCGCGATTGTCGCCCAGCATCAGGTAATGATCGGCCGGAATCCTGATCGGCCCGAAGTCGGCGGCGCTGCGCCGATCCTGCGCCCATTCGATCTCGTGACGGCCCGAATCGAACGCTTCCTGCACCGTCAGGCCGACCCACGGGCGCCCGGCCGCATCGGTCTCGTCGACCCGGCCGTCGAGGCGGTACTGCATTGGCTGGCCGTTGATCACCAGCCGGCGGGCCTGCATTTGCACCGTGTCCCCGGGCACGGCCACGATCCGCTTGATCAGTCGGCGGCCGTCGGCCGGCGAGGAAAAAGTCACGATGTCGCCGCGGCGCGGCTCGCCCGTGCGCGCCAGCACCAGGTTGGTCAGCGGAATCTTGACGTGGTAGGCCAGCCGGTTGACGAACACGACGTCGCCTTCCAGCAGGCCGGGGTGCATCGACCCGGACGGAATCGGGTTCCAGTCGGCCACGGCGGTGCGGAACACGCCGAACAGCAGCACAAACAGCACAAAGCCGCGATTCTCGCGGACCCACAGTCGCATCGACGCACCTCCACACGAGCTTCGGGGGAGAAAAGTTAGCCATTTTACGGACGCCCCGCAGTCCGCGGCCGGCCGGAGCAAGACCGCTGGCCCTTTGGGGTTGTTAAGATCTCAGACTTGCGGGCGGAGCGTGCCTTTTTTCGGAGAAATGAACCCAGAACGCTGCTGGTAGAACACAAGCCGGCCGGTGCGTAACGGCGGCCGGCCCTTGATCCGGAGAATTGAAGGCGAATTCGGCCCTTTTCAAGCAGCCCTTTTCGCCCAGGCGAAAGACCACCGATGGACTTGCTTTTGAAGGTCGTCGACGGACCGTCCGACGGAAACTGGCGCGGTCTGGAAGCGCGGTTCGATGCTTCCGGGGGTCTGATCGGGCGCGCCGAGACGGCACGGCTGCCCCTGCCCGATGCGACTCGGACCGTATCGCGCTTTCACGCGCACGTGAGCTTCAGCGAAGACACCTTCTACCTGGAGGAGATGGGCAGCCGCAACGCGGCCACCATCAACGGCAAGTCGCTCAGGGCCGGCAACCGCGAAGCGCTGCGTCCGGGCGATCAGGTAAAAATCGGGCACTTCACGCTCGCAGTCGATTTCGACGATGCGGAATTTCCCGCAACCCAGGTGCTCGACCGCCGGATGGTGCGGATGGAGCCGGCCGAAAACGATGATTCGACCCGGATCGTCACTGGCTGGTCGGGGGCAGACGCTTCGAACGCCGCCCTGCTGGAAGCGTTGCAGGACGGTGCCGGGGTCCAGCTCAATTTGCCCCTGGGGCTGCAGCCCGAGTTCATGAGGTCGCTGGGACTGATACTGCGCGTGCTGGTCGGAGGACTGCACCGGCTGGCTTCGCAACGGATGCGGCTGCGCGACGAAGCATCCCCTGAAAGGGCGCGGCCGCAGGCACGCAACGGCGATCCGGTCCGCACGGCCGCCGAGGAGGCGCGCCTGCTCGCCGAGGTGCTGCGGCCGGCAGCGTTCGGATCGGAACGGGCGCAGGCCAGGGTCCAGGACATGATCGACGATCTGGCCGCGCGGCTGGCCGCGATGCGCACCGCTGTCAGTGCCGCGGTCGAGCAGACCGAAGCCAGGCTGGCGCCTTCGGCGGTGGAGCAGCGGCTCAAGGGATCGCTGTTCCTGGACGGGCTGCTGCCGATGCGGCGCAAGGCCCGTCTGTGGGACCTGTACCGCAAGAGCCACGGCCCGTCGAACGGCACGCGCTCCGCCGGCAACTCCGATGGGCCGGACGGCGGTGCCCCGGACGCCAGCTCCGCGGCGCGGGAGTTGTTCAATGCCGCCTTTTCGCGCGCCTACGATGCCGAGGTTTTGCGCCTGCGCAAGGAGCGGGTCTAGCTTCAACCCCGCATGAACTCGGCGATCTTGGCGCGCACGTCGTCCGGGATGTCGACCGGCCGGTCCGTTTCCTGACTGATACACACGGCGACCCGGTTCATCCGGACCCGCTGTTCGCCGTTCTTGTCCACGCCCATCGTCAGGCGCAGCGAGGTGCGCCCGATGTGGGTCGCGGTCAGCCAGAAGTCGACGGTTTCGCCCATCCGGGTCGGTCGGGTGAAAGTCGTCTCCAGCCGCACGGTCGGCAGCGAAAGGCGGCGCTCCATCAGGAACACGTCGAACGGGATTTCGAGCGCCTCGTAGAACCAGTCTTCCACCAGTGCGTTGAAAATGTGGAAGTAGTTCGGGTAGAAGACGAAGCCGGTCGCGTCGCAGTGCGACAGCCGGATCAGGTAAGGTTTTATGAACGTCATTCGCCTGGCCTCCCGGTCATCATAGGCAGTGCCTGCTGCGCATGAGCCCGAAGGAGGCCGGGTTTTCCGGCCGATTTTGACCCCAACCGGCTCGTTGAACGCAACCAGCTTGCCAAACACGGTCGGACCCCCATATAAGCGAACTTGGATTTCCGAACGAACACAGGGGGAGACACGATGCGTAGCTGGCGCCTGGTCCTGGCAGCCGTTGCGGCGTTTGTTCTGGCCGGCTGCGGCTACAACGAAATTCAGCGGCGCGACGAGGGGGTCAAGGCGGCCTGGGCCGAGGTGCTGTCGCAGTACCAGCGCCGCGCGGACCTGGTGCCGAACCTGGTCAACACGGTCAAGGGCGAGGCCAATTTCGAACAGGAAACGCTGACCCGCGTGATCGAAGCGCGCGCCAAGGCCACCTCGATTCAGGCCACGCCCGAGCTGGTCAACGATCCGGCGGCGCTGCAGAAATTCGAGCAGGCGCAGGGCCAGCTGTCGTCGGCGCTGTCGCGGCTGCTGGCGGTCAGCGAAAACTACCCGAACCTGAGGACCAACCAGGGTTTCCAGGAGCTGCGGGCACAGCTCGAGGGCACTGAAAACCGGATCGCGATCGCGCGCAACCGCTACATCAAGGCGGTGCAGGACTACAACACCTACCTGCGCCAGTTGCCGCAGAACCTGACTGCGATGGTGATGGGCTACAAGGAAAAGCCGCAGTTCACCGTCGAGGACGAAGCGGCCGTCAAGCAGGTGCCGAAAGTCGATTTCGGCACGAAGCAGTAGCGGCGCCCATTTTCTTTCTACAGAGGCGGGTCGATGCGGCGCTGGCTCGGGCTTGCACTGGTTGCCTACTTCGCCGCGGCTTGCGCCGCGGCTACGGAGCCCGATGGGTTGCTGTCGGTGCCGCCGCTGGCCCGGATCGTCGATCAAGCCGGGGTGCTGTCGGCGGCCGACCGCGCGAGCCTGGAAGCCCGCCTGGCGGGCTTCCAGGCCGAGCATGGCGCACAGGTCGCCGTCGTGATCGTGCCCAGCACGGGCCTCGAGCCGATCGAGGATTTTGCCAATCGGGTCGGTTCGACCTGGAAGATCGGCCGGCAGGGAGTCGGTGATGGCCTGCTGCTGGTGGTTGCGACGCAGGACCACCGGGCCCGGATCGAGGTGGCCCGCTCGCTCGAGGGCGCGATCCCCGATGTGGTTGCCAAACGCGTGATCGAGCAGCGCATGGTGCCGCATTTCAGGACGGGCGATTACGCCGGTGGCCTGTCGGCCGCGCTCGATGAGCTGCTGGCGCGCATCGAGCAGGAGCGCCTGGGCGGGCCGCCGCCGGCGCAGCGGCCGCAAGCGGCGCCCGCGCACCTGCATCTGTTGCTGCCGATGCTGCTGCTCGGCGTGCTGCTGGGTTCGGGGCTGCGCCGCGCGCTTGGCGCCGGTGGCGCGCTGGTTGCCGGCGCAGGGGCCGGTGCGTTGGCGGCGGTGGTGCTGGCCTCGATCGCGCTGGGCGCACTGGTCGGCATCTTCGTATTCGTGTTCGCGCTCGTGCTGGGCGGGGCCGCTCGTTACGGTCATGCGCTGGGCGGCCCCTTTCTGCCCGGCCCCTGGGGAGGCGGCTTCGGCGGCGGCGGCGGTGGCGGCGGCGGATTCACGAGCGGCGGCGGAGGGGACTTCTCCGGCGGCGGTGCCTCGGGGAGCTGGTAGAAATGGTCTGGAAGATTCAGCTGCGACGCGTGCTGCGCCACCTCGCCAGCACACCGCACGCGCTGCGCGGCGCGCTGCCCGCCGCGGCGCTGGAGCGGATTGCGCAGGCGATTCGCCGGGCCGAGGCCGGCCACCAGGGCGAGATCCGGTTCGCGATCGAAGCGGCGCTGCCGTGGTCGTATCTGCGGCGCAACGCGGGGCCGCGCGAGCGCGCCTTGATGATGTTCTCCAAACTGCGGGTGTGGGACACCGAGCACAACAACGGCGTGCTGCTGTACGTGAATCTGGCCGATCGCGCAGTCGAAATCGTCGCCGATCGCGGCATTGCGGCCAAAGTGGCGCGCGTCACGTGGCAGGCGATCTGTCATGCCGCGCGCGACCGGTTTCGCGAAGGTCGGATCGAAGACGGCGCGCTGGCGTCGATCCAGGCGATCGGGGCGGTGCTGGCCGAGCACTTTCCGCTCGCACCCGGGCAAAGCCGCGCCAACGAGCTGTCCGACCGACCGGTGGTGCTGTAAATTTTTGCTTCGAAAGGATGCCAACATGTCGAGACGCAAGCCGCTTAGCGCGCAACCGGCTCCCGGCCATCAATTCGCCACGCTCGGCGGCGGATGCTTCTGGTGCCTGGAAGCGGTGTTCGAGGAGGTCGACGGGGTGGTGGACGTCGAATCCGGTTACAGCGGAGGTACCGTCGCCAACCCGGGTTACCGGCAGGTGTGCGAGGGCGACACCGGTCACGCCGAAGTGGTCCGGCTCGAATTCGATCCGCAGCGCATCAGCTATCGCGAGGTCCTGGAGATCTTCTTCGCGGTGCACGACCCGACCACGCTGAACCGCCAGGGCAACGACATCGGCACCCAGTACCGGTCCGTGATCTACTTCCATGATCCGGAGCAGCAGCGCACGGCGCAGGAAGTGATCGAGCAGGCACGCTCGGCGTGGGGCCGCGACGTCGTCACTCAACTGGAGCCGGCACCGGCCTACTTCCGAGCCGAGGACTATCACCAGGAATACTTCCGGCACAACCCGGCCCAGGGCTATTGCACGGCCGTGATCGCTCCGAAGCTGGACAAGTTCCGCAAGACGTTCGCGCGCAAGCGCCGCGCCGCCAACTGAAGCCCTCACCCCCCTGCTTCGCCGGGCGTAGCCCGGCTTCGCAGGGCGAAGCAGGGGGGTGAGGGTTCTTTTTACTCCGGTCGATCGGCCAGCGCGCGCGCCAGCTCCACGCACGACAGCGGCGCGCACCCTTCGGCCTCGTTGCTGACGATCACGAACGCGCTCTGCGCGCTGCGCACGGCGACCCGGATCAGGTGGACCAGCGTTCCGCGGGTCACCAGATCCGGATCGATCAGTCGGTTGAAGGGCGCGTATCGGTTCCTCGCCTGCTCGATGCCGAAACCGGCGTGCAAGCTCCAGCGCACCACCAGCGGGCCGGCCAGGCTCCAGCCGCCCTCGGGCGCCGTGCCCGCGTCCATCGACCGCAAGGCGGCAGCCTGGCGCGCCAGCGGGGGCATGCGGGCGTGAATGCCGATGCACAGGCGGGCACCGGCCTCGCGCAATCGATGCACGAAGCGCGGCGTCAGCAGTTCCGGATTGCGAAGCTCCACCGCATAGACCGGCCGGATCCCGGCGTGCGTGGCCGGCAGCCTCGCCAGGAATGCCGCAATGCGCTCGATCAGCGGGTGAGCCTCGCGCGTCAGCTCGGGCGGCATCGGCGCGAACTGCAGCACCAGCGGCCCGGCCCGGTCGCCCAGGCCCTCCAGGGCCGGCATCACGAAGTGCTCGGCCGCATAAGCGGCGTCCAGAAAGCGCGGGTTGGTCGCCGCGTGCCCGGGCGGATGGCGCGGACCGCGGGCAACCGCCTCGGTGAGCGCCGACGGGGCCGGCACCAGGAACCGGAAACCGTCCGGGACCTGTTTGGCGTAACGGCTCCAATCGGCCGCGTCCAGCCCGTGGTAGGCGCCGCGATCGACCCCGACCGCGCGCAGCAGCGGGTGGCGGCTGTAGGCCGAAAGACCTTCGCGCGCCAGCCGCGCCTCCGGATACTCGTTCTCGTAGACCAGGCCCTGCCAGCCGGGAAACGCCCACGATGAGGTGCCCAGGTACAGCTGTTCAGGCAGGAGCCGGTGCAGGCGCGCCAGCTCCTCGCTGGGGGCGGCGGCCTGAATCGGTCCGTGCAGGTCCTGTGCCGCGTCGCCGAAGAGGGAGTCCGTCAAGGGCTCGCTCCGGTGCGCAACGACCGGTCAGCCTTGGCGCGCGCGCTCGATCACGGCCTGCGTGTTCAGCGCGGTCCGCGGCTCCTTCGTGTTGGTCACCTGGGTCGGGTCGAGCTTGCAGCGCAGGTGCACGACGGTTCCGGAACCGGGCGCCGACACGATGTTCAGCTGCGCGCCGATGCGCTGCGCGCGGTTGCGCATGTTCAGCAGGCCGCGCCCGCCGACTCCTTCGGTGGACATGCCGCGGCCGTTGTCGGCGATCCGGATGTCCAGGTATTGCGCATCTCCCACCTGCGAGGTGTCGAACGTCACGCGCGCCACGCGCGCGCCGCTGTGCTTGAGCGCGTTGTTCAGCGCTTCCTGCACGATCCGCAGGATCGGCAGCACCGCGTCCGGATGAAGCCCGATCTCCTCCGGCAGGTTGCGCGCGTCCCAGGCCAGCTCGATGCCGGCCGCCCGCAGCCGCGGTTCGATCCGGTAACGCAGGTTGCCCAGCGCCGAGCCCAGATCGGTCTCCTCGGCCGCCAGCGCATCGATCGCAAGCCGCATGTCGTCGATCGATTCGCGCAGGATCTGCGCCACCTGCTCGTTGCTCAGTGCGCCGCGTTCGACCAGCATCAGCGACGACATCAGCTGCGACCCCAGCCCGTCGTGCATGTCCTGCATGATGCGCTGGCGCTCCTGGCCCTCGGCCTTGATCCTTTCGCTCTCGCGCAGCCGCTCGAAATTGCGCTTCAGCAGCTGCTCGCGCTCGCGCACGCGCGTTTCGAGCTCGGCGCGGGCGATCTCGGCCTCGCGCAGTACGTCGATGAAGTGATCCACCAGCGGCGTGCCCATCGCGAACAGCAGCAGCGGTCCGGCCCAGGCCAGCGAGTGCGCGCCGTTCAGCGTCCCGGCCCCGATGACCAGCCGGATGTCGACCAGGGCGGCGCCGATCGCCACCAGCGCGGCGATCAGCACGATCGGCCGCGGTGCCTGCAGCGAATTCACGCTGCGGTACATCGTCAGGCCGGTGGCCGCCATTCCAATGGCGACCAGGCCCGGCAGCCAGAACTGGTCCAGGTACGGCGCCACCGCCCGCGCCGTCGCCAGCAGCAGCAACGGGCCCAGTGCGGCATAGGCGGCGATCAGCCACTCCCAGCGCTGGTAGCGCAAGCCGCACAGTCTGAACATCATGATGCTGATTACGGCGGTGAACGCGCCCGCGCTCGCGTAGTGCACGCACTCCAGCGCCAGACGCCAGCCGAGCGGCACCGAGTCCACCAGGTAGTAGGCGCTGAAGGCGATCCAGATCGCCGAGGTCAGCGCCAGCAGGCCCACCAGCTCGTCGCGGCGGCGCAGCCACAGCACGCCGAAGATCAACGTGATCATCGCCGCGACGGTGGCGCCGATCCAGAACACCGTGCGATCGCGGAAGTACTCCCAGTCGAAATGCACCGCGACCTGGCTCAGCGGGCCCACCTCGACGCCCGACAGCACATGCACGCCGGAGCGGAACGGCGCCTGGATCAGCAGCACGTTGTCGCCGACGATGAGGTCGGCCGGATCGATCACCGCCATGTGCGGGCGCCACCAGTGAACGTAGGTGTTCTGGTCCGCCGCCGGGATCTGCCCGAAGAAGTGCCCGTTGATCGTCAATCGGCCGCCGTCGGTGGCCTCGGAGAGCAGCACCGCCCACGGGTCGGTCGGTATCGAGGGCAAAGTGAAGTGGGTCCGCAGCCCGACTTCCTTCAGCGGCGCGCCTTCCTTGACCGGCCAGCGCATCGGCATGTCGAAGCGGGCCCATTCGGCGTCCGGCGCGGGCGCCTGGCCAACGTCGTAGGAGGTGAATTCGACCTGCCGGATGTCCTGGACGCGGTCGATGTCGGCGGTCTGAGCCTGGGCCGCCGGGGCCGCCGTCAGCAGCAGCAGGCAGACCAGCTTGCGCTGCGATCCAGCCACGCGGGGGGCCTCATGACGAACATCCTCAGCTCTTCAGCAGGCCCATCTGGCTCGCCTCGTACACGGCTTCCCCGCGCGAATGGACGGCCAGCTTACGATAGATTTTTTTGATGTGGGCAGTGACGGTGTGCGGCGAGATGCCGAGGATTTCACCGATCTCGTTGAAGCTCATGCCTTTGGCCAGCAGCTGCAGGATCTCGGTCTCGCGCGCCGACAGCGGGTTGTTGTCGCTCGAGCTCGCGCGCGGCGGCAGCGTCTGGCCGGTGGTGCCCCCCATGCGCGAACGGATCGCCCGCAGAACGCTGCGCGCCACCACGGGGCTGACCGGCGAGCCACCGGCTCTGAGCAGCCGGATGCAGGAGATCACGTCGGCCGGGGTCGAATCCTTCAGGATGTAACCGGTGGCGCCGGCTTCGATCGACGACACGACGTGCTGCTCGTCGCCGAATACGGTGACCACCATGATGTCGACGTCCGGCTTTCTCTGGGAGACGTTGCGGATCAGGTCGATCCCGGTGCCGTCGGGCAGACCCAGATCGATCAGCATCACATCGAAGTCCTCGCGATCGATCAGCGCCTGGGCCTCGCGTTTGTTGGCCGCGACCCCGGACAGCCGCATGGTCGGCTCGTTTTCGATGATCTGGGCAAAGCGGCGGCGGAACTCCGGCTCGTCTTCGACGATGATGATCGAAATCTGGTCGGCACTCATGGGCATCCCGGGCTGCAACTGGATGTGACAGTTTAGCCCGTTGCGGCTGATTCAACGACCCCCTTGGACGGCCTAGCGCGGCTCGGGACGGGGCTCGCTTAGGCGGCGCCCTGGGCCGGCCGGATCGGACCGATTGCGCCTTAGGGAGCCAGCCGGCTGCGGCGCCACCCGCCCGCCTCGCGACCGTACAGCAGCCGGTCGTGCAGGCGCGATGCGCCGCCCTGCCAGAACTCCACCTGCAGCGGCGCGATCCGGTATCCGCCCCAGTGAGGCGGCCGGGGCGGATCGGCCTGGCCGGCGAATCGCTCGCGCACCTGGCTCATGCGCGCTTCCAGCTCGGCGCGGCTGCCGATCGGCTCGCTCTGCGGCGAGGCCCATGCGCTCAGCCGGGCTTCCAGCGGGCGTTGCGAGAAGTACCGGTCCGACTCCTGCGGCGCCACGCGCGAGACGGTGCCCTCGATGCGCACCTGCCGCTCCAGTTCGATCCAGAAAAACAGTGCGCACGCGAGTGGATTGCCCTGCAGTTCGCGCCCCTTGCGGCTGTCGTAATTGGTGTAGAAAACGAACCCCGACGCGTCGAACTCCTTCAGCAGCACGATCCGGTTGCACGGGTGCCCCTGAGGCGAGGCCGTGGCCAGGCTCATCGCATTGACTTCGCGCACGCCGGCGGCCCGTGCCTCCTGCAGCCAGCGGGAGAACTGCTCGATCGGATCGTGCGCTGCGGAATCCTCGCTCAGCGCCCCGCGCCCATATTCGGTCCGCAGGTTGGAGATCGACATCCGGCAAGGGTACCTCGAAACTAGAATGCGCAGATGGCAGCCGATCCCTGCGAGGTGCCCGAGGCCGCCGACATCGAGCGCCGGTTCGGCGGTGTGACGCGCCTCTTGGGCGCGGCCGCCCATGCGCGGCTGCGCTCATCGCGGATCGCCGTGGTCGGCGTCGGCGGCGTGGGCTCGTGGGCGGCCGAAGCGCTGGCGCGCAGCGGCGTCGAGCAGATCACGTTGATCGACCTGGACCACGTCGCCGAAAGCAACGCGAACCGGCAGATCCAGGCGCTCGGTGGGGAGTTTGGCAAGGCCAAAGTGGTCGCGATGGCGCAGCGCATCGAGGCGATCAATCCGCGCGCGCGGGTGGTCTGCATCGAGGAATTCGTCACCGAGGACAACGTGACCGATCTGATGCGCGACCTGGACCTGGTGCTGGACTGCATCGACCAGGTTTCGGCCAAGGCCGCGCTGATCGCGCACGCGCGTGGAATCGGGCTGCGCGTGATCACCTGCGGTGCGGCCGGCGGCCGCACCGATCCGACGCGGATCCGCTGCGCCGACCTGGCGCGCGCGCACGGTGATCCGCTGCTCGCCAAGGTGCGATATCGGCTGCGGCGCCACTATGGATTCGCCCGCGAGTCGGGCCGGCGACCGCTGTTCGGCGTCGACGCCATCTACTCGGACGAGCCGATCCGGCCGCCCATCGTCGAGCTTGTGTCCGCCTCGCCCGGTGCGGCGCAGGTGAGTGTGTCCGGCCTGGCTTGCGCCGGGTACGGTTCCTCGGTGGTGGTTACCGCCCCGTTCGGATTTGCGGCCGCCGCCCGCGCGGTGCAACGAATCGCCCAGGCCTGAAGGCTGCTCAACAGCCCACGGTATGCCTTTGGCCCATCTCGCGGCGTATCCAGTCGTGCAGGTGGATCATGCCGTCCTCGTGGGGCGTGTGATACGGCCCCACGTCGTCTTCGCCCGCCAGCCACAACGCGCGCCGGCCCTCGTGAAGGCGCAGGCAGATCTGCCCGTCTTCAGCGGCCGACTCGGCGTACGAGGCCTGGTGCGCCTCGACGATCTGGCGCTCGAAGGCCTGGACCTCCTCGGGATAGTAGAACTCGACCACGTTCGTCGTGTGGTCAGGTCCGCGCGGGATCAGCGTGCTCACCACCAGCGCGTACGGGTACCACTCGATCATCACGTTCGGGTACAGCACCGACCAGACGGTGCCGTACTTCGGTAGCCGGCCGCCCGAGTGGCGCAGGATCTGGTCGCGGTATTTTTCGTAGTTGGTCGAGGTCTGCACGCGCAGCTGGTCGTTCACGCCCAGGATCTGGTAGCTCCAGCGATCGCCGAAGCCCCATTCGTAGTTGCCGGCGTCGACCCATTTGCGCAGGCCGGGATGCGACGCCTCCACGTGATAAAGCTCCAGGAAAATCTCCAGGAACGCCTTCCAGTTGAACGCACACTCCTCGACCAGGAGGCGGTCGAACACGTACCCGCTCCAGTCGTAATCGGCCGCCAGCGGGAAATTGGCCAGGTCCTGGTTCGGATCGCGCGGGCCCGCGAACAGCAGTCCGCGCCAGTTGGTCAGGCGCGTCGAAGGCAGCGAGCACTGTGGCGGCTGATCGAAGTCCGGGGCCCCGAGCAGCCGCCCGTCCAGGTCATAGGTCCACCGGTGCACCGGGCACACGATGTTGTTGACCCGGCCCTGCCGGTCCAGCAGTCGCGCCTGGCGGTGCCGGCATACGTTGGACAGCAGGTTCGGCCCCCGTGGACCGCGCACCAGGACTTTGCGGCCGTCCATCCACGGAAGGCTGATGTAGTCGCCGCGTTGCGGCACCATCAGCTCGTGGCCGGCGTAATTCGGACCGTGGTCGAACAGCAGCAGCATCTCGCGGTCGAACCAGTCGCGGTCCAGGTACCAGGCCACCGGCAGTGGCGCGGTCCTGGCGATCAGGTCCGGATCGAGGCTGGATCGCCGCGAAACCGTCGTATCGGGAGCATTCATCGCGGGATGATCTGAATCGAGCCGCTGTCGCAGGCGCGGTCCGAAAAGGTGACCTTGCCCTGCTCGACACAGCGGAATGTCTTGCGCGGGTCCATCAGGACCTCGTCGGCCGGGGCCGGTGCCGTTTGTGCCGCCGGGGCCGGCGACATCAGGACCGGACCGCGGGCTTCGACCGGCGCGGCGGGGCTCTTCAGCAGGTGCGGCGCCACCCACCGGTAGGTCAGGAAAGCGACACAACAGACGAGCGACACGAGAACGAAAATCGTCAGCAGTCGCAGCGACAGGTCGAAGTAGCGATCGCTGGCGCCACTGGCGTCGTTCATGGGATTGGCGTCGTCCATGGCGCGGTCAATTTATCACGTGGCGGGTCGATAATGTGACGATGCCCCCGGATCTGCGACGGGCCCGACGCAGGACCGTGTCAGCGCTGCTGCTGGTGCTGGCCGGCGCCTCGGGCGTGTGGGTGCTGGCGCGCGATACGCCGCGCGCGGAGCCGCGGGCGATCACGCCGCGCGGGCCGCTGCCGGCGTCCGAGCAGGCGCTGATCGATCTGTTCGCGAACACCGCCCCGTCGGTCGCCTACATCACGACCGAGGTGCTGCGACCGACCGGATTTTTCAGCGCCGCCGTTGCCAAGGGCGCGGGCAGCGGATTTGTCTGGGACAGCAGCGGGCATGTGGTCACCAACAACCACGTGGTCGAGGGCGCGCGCAGCGTGTTCGTGCAACTGGACGCGGGCGACCCGGTGGAGGCGCGCATCGTCGGCACCTCGCCCGACTACGACCTGGCGGTGGTTCTGTTGAAGCACGCGCCGCGCGCGTTGCGGCCCATCCCGCTGGGCACCTCGCGCGACCTTCGGATCGGCCAGTCGGTGTACGCGATCGGCAACCCGTACGGACTGCAGCGCACGCTGACCCATGGCATCGTCAGCGCGCTGGGCCGGGAGCTTCCGACCACGGAGTTCCGCGAGGTCGTCGGCGTGATCCAGACCGATGCCGCGATCAATCCGGGCAATTCGGGCGGCCCGCTGCTGGACAGCGCTGGCCGCCTGATCGGCGTGAACACGGCGATCCAGTCCGAATCGGGCAGTTCGGCCGGAATCGGTTTCGCGATCCCGGCCGACCTGGTCAATCGCGTCGTGCCGTCGCTGATCTCGCGCGGGCGGGCGCCGCTGCCCGGCATCGGGATCAACCCGGTCCGGCCCGACCTGGTCGAGCGTGCCGGCATCGCCGGCGTCGTGATCGCCGAGGTGCGGCGCGGAACGCCGGCGCAGCGGGCCGGGCTGAAGCCGCTGGACCGCGACAGCGGCAACCTGGGCGACATCATCGTCGCGGTCAACGGCAAGCGGACCGAGACGCTGTCGTCGTTTGTCGCGGAGCTGGATCGGGCCGGAATCGGCGCCACGGTCGACCTGACGGTGGTGCGCGACGACAAGCCGCGCCACGTGAAGGTGCAGGTGATCGAGCTGGAACCTTAGCCGACGCGAGAGCGGTCGGGCGCCGCCCTTCTAGATGGGCCGCGTGTTCGCTTCCAGCCACTCGGCCGCGGCCCCCGCCACGTGCGGCGCCAGGCGCGAGCGCACCATCGCGTGGTAGCCGTTCAGCCAGTCGGCCTCGTCGCGGCTGAGCAGGTCGCGTTCGATACAGCGCGCATCGATCGGGCACAGCGTCAGCGTCTCGAAGTCCAGGAAGTTTCCGAATTCGGTGGTCTGCCCCGGCACCGTCAACAGCAGGTTCTCGATGCGCACGCCCCACCGGCCCGGCCGGTAGATGCCGGGCTCGTTGGAGGTGATCATGCCCGGCTCCATCGCGGTGTGCGGCTCGGCCATCAGGTACGGGCTGATGCCGTGCGGGCCCTCATGCACGTTCAGGAAGAAGCCGACTCCGTGTCCGGTCCCGTGGCCGTATTCGACGCCGGCCGCCCAGATCGGGGCGCGCGCCAGGCTGTCGAGCATCGGCGAGCGCGTACCGCGCGGAAAGCGCGCTTGCGACAGCGCGATCACTCCCTTGAGTACGCGGGTGAAGTCCTGGCGCTGCTCCTGGGTGGTGGCGCCCACCGCGATCACGCGCGTGATGTCGGTCGTGCCGGTCTGGTACTGACCGCCGGAATCGATCAGCAGCAGGCCGTTGCCGGCCTGCTGTCCATCGCAGATCACCGCGTGCGACTCGTCGGTGGCGCGGTAGTGCGGCAGCGCGCCGTTCGCGTTGAAGCCGGCGATGGTGGCGAAGCTGGCCGAGAAGAATCCGTTGCGCCGGGCGCGCGCCTCCGTGATGCGCTGATCGATCGTCAGCTCGGAGATTGTCTCGCGGCGGGCCAGGGCCTGCTCGAACCACGCGAAAAATTCCGCCAGCGCCGCCCCGTCCTGCTCCATCGCGTGGCGGATCAGCTCGATTTCGGCGTCGCTCTTGACCGCCTTGGAGAGCGTGGTTGGATTGATGCGCTCGATGCGCCGCACGCCGGCGGCCAGCGGCTGCAGGATGCCGGCCGTGACCCGGCGCGGATCGAACAGTATCGTGCTGCCGTCGGTCAAGCGCGCAAGATGCGCAGCCAGCTCCTGGTAGCCGGCCAGCTGCACGCCATCGTCGGCCAGCCGGCGGCGCAGCTCCGGGGGCACCTTGCCGTCCGATATGAACAGCGTGCCGCCGCTCGGACCGATCAGCAGGTGCGCCAGGAAGACCGGGTTGTACGGAACGTCCGAACCGCGCAGATTCAGCAGCCAGGCGATGTCGTCCAGCGTCGAAATCAGGTGCCAGCCCGCACCGGCTGCCTGCATCGAATCGCGCAGCGCCTTCAGCTTGACCGGACGCGACACCGGCGCGTATTGCGGCTGCTGCTCGAACACCGGCACCAGCGGCAGGCCGGGGCGGTCGGGCCAGACCTGCTCGAGCAGGTCCAGGTCCATCCGCAACGACGCCCCGCACCCGTTCAGGGCCTCCTGCAGCGCCCGCACCGCGGTCAGGCCGAGCACGCGGCCGTCGACCCCGACCTGATCGCCCTGGCCGCAATGGGAGGCCAGCCAGTCGATGAACGCCACGCCCGCATTGGCATTGACTTTCATCGCAACGATGCCGGTTCCATTCAGTTCTGCGTCGGCCTGCAGCCAGTAGCGGCTGTCGACCCAGAGGCCGGCGAACCGCGCGGTCACCACCAGGGTTCCGACCGAGCCCGTGAATCCGGACAGCCACTGGCGGCCCTGCCAGTGCGCAGGCAGGTATTCGGACAGGTGGGGGTCGGAGGACGGCACGATCCAGGCGTCCAGGCCCTGCCGCTGCATCGCCTCCCGCAGCGATGCGATCCGCTTTTCGATGATCGATTTCTGGGTCATTTGGAACGAGAGTCGCGCAGGGTCGTGACGCGGTTGAATACCGGGCGGCTCGGCGCGTGATCGCGCAGATCCGCGACGAAGTAGCCGTGCCGCTCGAACTGGTACCGGTCCTCCGGCTGGGCCGTGGCCACGGCCGGCTCGACAAAAGCGGTCACCACGCGCCGGCTGGCCGGGTTGATCGATTCGCGAAAGTCCCGTCCGCCGGCGTCCGGTTGCGGATCGGTGAACAGCTGCTCGTACAGCCGCACTTCGGCGGTCGGGCAGCCATCGGCCGGCAGCCAGTGTATCGCCCCCTTGACCTTGACGCGGTTGGCGCCGTCGGTTCCGCTGCGCGTGTCGGGCAGGTACTCGGCCAGCACCGCGGTCGCGCGCCCCGAGGCATCCTTTTCGAACCCGGTGCAGCGGATCACGTAGGCGTAGCGCAGCCGCACCAGGTTGCCCGGGTACAGGCGGAAGTAGTCCGGCGCCGGCCGCTCGGTGAAATCGTCGCGCTCGATCCACAGCTCGCGCGTCAGGTGCAGGGTTCGCGTTCCCAGCTCCGGCCGGTGCGGGTGCACCGGCGCCACGCATTCCTCGCGGTGGCCCGCGGGCAGGTTGGTGATCACCAGCCGCAGCGGCTCGAGCACCGCCACCCCGCGCGGCGCCGTCGGGTCCAGATCGTCGCGCAGCGCCTGCTCGAGCACCGGGTAGTCGATCCACGATTCGGCCTTGCTGACGCCGATGCGCTCGGAAAACAGCTGCAGGCTGCGCTGCGTGTAGCCGCGCCGCCGCAGTCCCACAATGGTCGGCATGCGCGGGTCGTCCCAGCCATCGACGAGCCGCTCCTCGACCAGCTGGATCAGCTTGCGCTTGCTCATCATCACGTAGTTCACGTTCAGCCGGGAGAACTCGTACTGGTGCGGCAGATCGAACGGGTCGGGGCGCAGATCCTCCAGGGCGCCCGCCAGCAGGGGCGCGAACTGCTCCGCCTTTCCCAGCAGCAGCTTGTAGAAGGCGTCCAGATCGCGCATCACGGCGCCGCGATCGTGTTCCCAGCGGTCGAACATCGCGCGCAGGTTCGCCTCGGCCGGCCCCGTATACAACTTGTGGCGGAAGTTGTGGCAGTGCAGGGCGAACTCGCGCGCCACCTCCAGGCCTTGCTCGCGCAGCGACTGCACCAGTTCCAGCGCGGAGCGCCACTGCGGCTCGCGCATGGTCGGCACCAGGCGCTCGACGCACCAGTCGTACAGCGGCCGGTGATCCTCGAACTCCAGCGTGCACAGGCTGTGCGTGATCGACTCCAGCGCGTCGGAGATTGAGTGCGTGTAGTCGTACATCGGATAGATGCACCAGCGGTCGCCGGTCCGATGGTGGTGCGCGAAGCGGATCCGGTACAGCGTGGGATCGCGCAGGTTGATGTTGGGCGAGGCCATGTCGATGCGCGCCCGCAGCACCATCGATCCCTCGCCGTGCCGGCCCTCGCGCATCTGGCGAAATCGCGCCAGGCTCTCCTCGGGCGGCCGGCCGCGGAATGGCGAATCGCGCCCCGGTTCGGTCAGCGTTCCGCGCGACCCGCGCAGCTGCTCGGCGCTTTGCTCGTCGACGTACGCGTGCCCGGTGCGGATCAGGTATTCGGCGTATTCGTACAGCTGGCCGAAATAGTCCGACGCGTAGTACAGGTTGCTGTGCGCGCCTTCGGTCCAGTCGAAGCCCAACCAGTGCACCGCGTCCAGGATCGAATCGACGTACTCCTGCTCCTCCTTTTCCGGATTGGTGTCGTCGAAGCGCATATGGCAGCGGCCGTGGTAGTCGCGCGCCAGCCCGAAGTTCAGGCAGATCGATTTGGCGTGCCCGACGTGCAGGTATCCGTTCGGCTCGGGCGGAAAGCGCGTGCGGATGCGCGCCGTTTCCGGCGGGCCCTGCCACTGGAATGTGCCGTCGCCCGGGCGCCCGTTCCAGCGGCGCCGCGCAAACCGGCCCCGGGCCAGGTCCGCATCGACGATGTTGCGGATGAAATTGGCCGCCGCGGCGGGCCGCGAAGCGTCGCGTCGATTCATCGGCCCATTCTAGCCCGGATCGCCTCGCGACCGCCGCGCAACTGATTGATTTCGAACGCGGTTTTGAGGCTCATCGGGTGATCCAGCCCTGCTCGAGCGCAAGCCGCAGGTCTGCCACCGTGTCCAGATCGGGCAATTCGCGCAGCAGCCTCAGCGCCAGACCCAGCGATGCGGCCCGCCGCAGGGTCTGCTGGAGCACGGACGGGCCGCCCCATTCGATCGCCTCGAACAAGTCCGGTTGCGGGCGCTTCAGACCGATCAACACGTAGCCGCCGTCCCGGGCCGGCTGCAGCACCCCGTCGTGCGAGTCCAGCGCGGCGGTGGCGTGCTGCAGGTCATCGGGCGTCTGCGCCGGACAATCGGATCCGATCAGCACGCAGCCCCGCGCCCGATCCGGCCCGCTCAGCGCATGCGAAAAGGCGTTGGCTATGCGCGCGCCCAGGTCGGCTCCGCGCTGCTGGTAGACCTGGACCGGGAAGCGCCGCGCGCAGTCCTGCACGAAAGCATCGTGCGCGTCACCGGCGATCCACAGCTCGACCCGGGCGCCGCGCACTTCGCAGGCGCGGCCCAGTGCCGCGATCACGAGCCTGCGGTGCAGATCGGTTGCCGCCGCGATGCCCAGCTCCGGGATCAGGCGGGTCTTGACGTGGCCGGCCAGCGGCGCGCGCGCGAACACCTGTAGCGTGCAGCGGTCTTCGGGGCGCGCTTCAACGCGCATTGCGGTAGCGCTGCGCCAGCTGCTGCGGATCGGCCCCCAGGAAATAGGCCAGTCTGAGGCGCCACATCAGAACGACCGTGCGCGCCACACCGGCCTGGTCCCAGCGCCGCGCCGAGACGGTCACTGCCGCACGCAGCGCGGCCGGCGCCGACAGCCGGCGTGCGCGCCGGCAGAATTCGACGTCCTCCATCAGCGCGATCGGGGCGAATCCTTCCAGCGCAACGAAGGCCCCCTGCGAAACGAAAATGGCCTGGTCGCCGGTGCAGATGCCGGTGGCACGCGAGCGCAGATTCATCAGCGCCGAAACCAGCCCAAGGCCGAACGAGCGCCCCTGCAGTCGGACGTCGAACCGGCCCCAGCAGGTGTCGGCCCGGGACAAGGCCTGGAAGACGAGGCGATCTGCCTGCGGCGGAAGGCGCACGTCGGCGTGCAGGAACAGCAGCGCGTCGGCGCCGCGGGCCTGCTCGCAGCGCGCTGCCGCGTTCATCTGCAGCGCGCGGCCGCGCGGGGCGCTCACGACCCGGTCGCACAGCGGCGCGGCCAGCTGCACGGTGGCGTCGCGGCTGCCCCCGTCGACCACGATCACGCAAGCGCCGCGCTGGCGCAGCTCGGCCAGCGCGGCCAGACACGTCTCGATCTGGGCCGCCTCGTCCAGCACGGGAACGATGATGGCGAGCTTCATTAAAACTCCCCTCTCCCGCTTGCGGCAGAGGGGTCGGGGGTGAGGGTGTCCGCTGCATAGGCCTTGCGCCGATCGCGCCACAGCGCCACCAGCCCGCGCAGCACGGCGCCGATACCGCCCGCGCCGCGCAGCCACGCCTGCAGCGCCTGCAGCAGCGCCCATTGTCCCAGCGTCACCTGCGCGCGCCGCCAGTTGCCCGCAGCGTACTTGTTCGCTTCGGCCAGCGTCGGAAAAATGTGGATCGTGCCCAGGATGCGGCCCAGGCCGATGTTGTGCTTCATCGCGAGCACGTATTCAGCCAGCAGGTCGCCCGCGTGCGCGCCCACGATCGTGGCGCCCAGGATGCGGTCCGAACCCGGCCGCGTGAGCACCTTCACGAAGCCGGCGGTCTCGCCGTCGGTGATCGCCCGGCTCAGACCGGCGATCGGATAGACGGTCGCCTCGTAGGGCACTTTGCGCTCGCGCGCCTCCTGCTCGTTCAGACCCACCCGCGCCACCTCGGGGTCGACGAAGGTTGCCCAGGGGATCACCCGGTAATCGGCGCGCAGCGCGCGAAAGCGGCCGAACAGCGCGTTGACCGCGGCGTACCAGGCCTGGTGCGCGCCAACGTGCGTGAACTGGTACGGTCCGGCCGCGTCGCCGCATACGGTGATGTTCGGATAGTCGGTCCGAAGAAACTCGTCGGTCTGAATGGTGCCGTCGCGCCGCGTTGCGATGCCGAGCGCTTCCAGGCCCAGCCCGTCGGTGCGGGGCTTACGCCCGACCGCGACCAGCACCTGATCGAACTCGATCCGCACTTGCGTGCCCTGATGCTCGGCCACCACGATCTTGCTGCCTCCTTCAGACAGGAACTGCCGCGCCGTGTGGCCGGCCAGCACGCGCACGCCGTCCTGGCCGAGGCGCTCGGTCACCAGCTGCGACACCTCCGGGTCTTCGCGCACCAGGATCCGCGGCAGCATCTCCAGCTGCGTGACCTGCGATCCCAGGCGCGCGAAGGCCTGGGCCAGCTCCGAGCCGATCGGCCCTCCGCCCAGCACCAGCAGCCGGGGCGGCAGTTCGCGCAGCTGCCACAGCGTTTCCGAGGTCAGATAGCCGATCTGCTGAAGGCCCGGAATCGGCGGCACGAAAGGACGCGCGCCGGTCGCGATCACGACCGCGCGCGTGGTCAGGGTGCGCGGGCCCGATCCGGTGTCGACCTGGACGGTCCAGGGCGATGTCAGCCGCGCGTTGCCGCCGACGCACTCGACGCCCAGGGCGGTGTAGCGCTGCACCGAGTCGTCGGGCTCCACCGTCTTCACGACGCGGGCGACCCGTTCCATCACCTGCGCGAAATCGACGTGGCCGCTTGCCCGGATCCCGAATTCGGCGCCGTGCGCGATGTCTGAACGCAGCCTGGCCGCCCTTATCAGCGCCTTGCTGGGAACGCAGCCGGTGTTCAGGCAGTCGCCCCCCATCTTGTCGCGTTCGATCAGCGCCACGCGCGCCCGCGTGGCAGCGGCGATGTATGCGCTGACCAGTCCGGACGATCCGGCGCCGATCACGACCAGGTTGTAGTCGAACTTCGGCGGGCGCGGCCATCGGGCGTACAGCCGGCGCGCCTTGATGGCGTCGAGCGCACGCCGCGCCAGCAGCGGAAACACGCCCAGCAGTGCGAACGCCGCGATCAGGCCCCCCGAGATCCTGAACTGGCCGAGCTGGGTGCCCGCGTATACGTAGAGCATCGTCCCCGGCAGCATTCCGATCTGGCTGACCCAGTAGAAGGTGCGCGCCGGGATCGCGGTCAGGCCCATCAGCAGATTGATCAGGAAGAACGGAAACAGCGGCACCAGCCGCAGCGCGAACAGGTAAAACGCCCCTTCGCGCCGGATGCCCTCGTTGATCGGTTCGAGGCGGCCGCCGAAGCGCGATTGGACCGCATCGCGCAGCACGAAGCGGGCCGAAAGGAACGCCAGCGTGGCTCCGATCGAAGCGGCGAACGACGCCAGCGCGGTGCCGGTGACCAGGCCGAACAGCGCTCCGCCGGCCAGCGTCAGCAGCGCCGCGCCCGGCAGCGACAGAGCGGTGACCGCCACATACAGCGCGAAGAAGGCGCCCGCGGCGGTCCACGGGTGGGCCGCACGCCACGCCTCGAGCGCGTCCCTGCGGGCCAGGAAATAGTCCGGGCGAAGAAAACGGGCCAGGTCGAACACGAAGAACGCGACGATCGCCAGTGCGAGCGCCAGCGCGAGCAGCAGCTTGGACCGATGCATGGGTTGCACGCCTCCGGGCGGTTTGTCGTAGCAAATGAGCGATCGGTCGGCCCTTGGCGGCGCTTCTTACAGCGGTGCCGGCGTGGGCAGGCCGGCTGCCGTGGCGCCGCGGTCGCGACGCAATCGACTCTTTACCGCGACGCGGCCGTGCGGGGCCACGGATCGGCGCGCCGCTCGATTTCACGCACCATCCCGGTGAACTGCTCCGAGATGGTTCGGCGCAGCACCGGATTGCGGATGAATGTCGGCAGCGGTGTGTCCGGCTCGACCAGCCCGGTCCAGCTCAGCTCGGTGCTGCCGTCGGGTCTTGGCTCGATTCGATAGCCGCCGTCCAGCCGCCGCAGGTTGCCCTGCAGCAGATGCACGTCGATAGTCTGGTAAGGGCGCTCGGTGGAGGCGACCGTGACCCGGATCGAATACGAAAAGATCCACAGGCGGGCGCTGCCGCGTTGCTCGACGACCAGTTGCGCCCCATCGCGTGAGACGACCCGGCTGGAGACGATGCCGGGGACGAACTCGGACAGATGGTCGTAATCGGTCAGCGTCTGCCAGATCAGCTCGATCGGTGCATGAACGACGGCGCGCGCATTGACCTCGATCGCCGCGCCCTGCTCGGTGGTGACCACGCTGATGTCGGTGGCGGCTTGCGCCGGCGCGGTCGCAAGCGCGCCCAGAACCAGCAGGCCAGGTAAGCGCGGGTGGGTCAACACGGCGTCGGGTAGTAACTTAAGGCGCGTCGGCACCACCGATGCGTCCGGGCACGAGCGGCCGATCCGCACGCGCGCGGACGTCCTATGCGGTAGGAGTGTGCACCGCCAGCGTCGGTTCAGCGCGCACCCATCGCCCGCAAGGAGCTGGAAACGCGCGTTTTTGGGATCCTGGATGTTTCGGATCCGGCACGGTTTCGCCCTGATCGAAACATGGCGTGTGACGGCCGCCAGGCACCGCTCAGGAGCCGATCCGCCGAACCGCCTGCGAAAGGAGGCGGAAATGGCGCGCGACCTTCGAGCACCAGTCGCACGCGGTCAGGTGCAGCCGCAGCCGCAGCGTTTCCAGCGGCCCGAGCGCGCGGTCCTGGCCCTGCGACAACAGCACTTGTGCCTGGCGGCACGTGATCCTCAGCCATCGAAACATCATGCTGCAGACTCGATTGCGAACCAGCGGGTTTCCAGGCACTCGCGCAGCCGCATCCGCGCCCGATGCAGCATCACGAAGCAGTTGGTCGCGCTGATGTCGGCTTCCTTACAGATCTGCGCCGTGTCCCACTCGAGCCACTCGCGCATCATGAAAACGCGCGCCAGCGTGGCCGGCAGCTGCTCCACGCACAGCTGCAGGATCTCGAAGAACTGCACGCGCGAGTAGGCCGCTTCCGGGTCGCCCCAGTTCAGCGGCTCGTTGACCCGATGACCGTCCTGCGTGAACAGTTCGTCGAACGTTTCGACCTGGGCCGCCTCGACCGCGGCCTCGATCGAAATCTCGCGTCCGCAACGCCGGAACTGGTCGATGATCTTGTGCTTCAGGATCCCGACCACCCAGGTCTTCAGTTGCGACTGTCCGCCGAAGCGGCCGGCCGCCTCCAGCGCCGAAACCAGCGTTTCCGACACCGCGTCCTCGGCCCAGGCATCGTTGCGCAGTTGCAGCCGTGCGATCCGAAGCAGCGTTGGCCTGAGTTCGGCCACCGCCTGCTGCAGGCTGTCGGCATCCATCCGGACGTCAGGTCCGCGCAGTTCGCAGGCGGCGTATCAACGAGGAGGTATCCCAGCGGCCACCGCCCATGGCTTGCACTTCGGCGTAGAACTGGTCGACCAGCGCCGCCAGGGGCAGCGAGCAGCCGTTGCGCCGCGCTTCGTCCAGGCAAAGGGCCAGGTCCTTGCGCATCCAATCGACCGCGAAGCCGAAGTCGAAGCGGTCCTGCAGCATCGTGGGGCCGCGGTTTTCCATCTGCCAGCTTTGCGCGGCGCCCTGCCCGATCACCTTCAGCACGAGCTCCATGTCCAGGTGGGCGCGCCGGCCGAATTCGAGGCCCTCGGCCAGGCCCTGCAGCAGCCCCGCGATGCACAGCTGGTTCACCATCTTGGCCAATTGGCCCGACCCGCTGGGCCCGATCCGGGTGACGGCCCGCCCGTAGACGCGAATCACCGGCTCGACCTGCTCGAACGGGCGCACGTCACCGCCGCACATCACCGTCAACTGGCCCTTCTCGGCCCCGACCTGGCCGCCGGAGACGGGCGCGTCGACGAAATGAAGGCCCAGGCTTCGCGCCTGGGCGTGCAGCTGGTGCGCCAGATGGGCCGAGGCGGTCGTGTGGTCGACCAGGATCGACTCGTCCGACATGCCGGAGAAGGCGCCGTCCTTGCCCAGCACCACGGCCCGCACATCGTCGTCGTTGCCGACGCAGCAGAACACGATGCGCGCGCCGCGCGCCGCCCCGGCCGGGGTCGCGGCCCGTTTCCCGTCGAATTCGGCGCACCAGCGCTCGGCCCTGGCGGCGCTGCGGTTGTAGACCGAGACGCGGTGCCCGGCCCGCGCCAGGTGCCCGGCCATCGGATAGCCCATCACGCCCAGACCGATGAACGCGACGTCCAGGGGATGTGCGGAGGATGGCGAAGGTGAGCTCATGGATGGTCCGTGCAGGCAGGCGAGGCGGACCCGATTCTAGCCGCGCCGGCCTTCATCCGCGCCCCCGCCCCTCTCCCGCTGCGCGGGCGAGGGGCGGGGGGGAGGAGGGCTTGCCCATGAGCTGGAAGGAGACCTGTCCCATGACCGAACGGATGCATTTCGTGTCGGACCTGCTCAAGGATGAGCGCAGCATGAGCGAGCTGTGCAGGATTTACGGCATCAGCCGAAC
>Ga0210401_10000280_pt1 | contig 63986 bp, 57 predicted proteins | sample IncBWH32MmetaG_FD_150866 | JGI IMG/M metagenome (GOLD analysis project Ga0210401, IMG submission 150866) | Forest soil microbial communities from Barre Woods Harvard Forest LTER site, Petersham, Massachusetts, United States - Inc-BW-H-32-M | ecosystem: Environmental > Terrestrial > Soil >...
GAGCAGGAAATAGAAAATGGCGAAAATAAAGATGAGCGGGGCAAACCCCAGCCATCCTGCCGAGCCACTGCCTAGTTGTACGGCCAATAATTGCTGAACACTCATAAGAAGACTAGAAAGACGTTTCCACCAAATAATTCGGGACTACGCCTGCGGGCGCAATCGCCGTTTGCAATTTACCGCTGGAGTTCTCGCGCTATGAGGCCGGAGATTCCTTCAGCTTCGGACACGAACCGGGGATGCCGAGCTATGGTTTCGGTCGAGACTGGACACACGAAGAACCAGTCTCCTTCCCAAGTAAAATAGAATGACGCACCGACCGCATGGTGTCAAGGTAGAAGCTCAGATTGTGGACGGTATTTAAGACTTGGGCTAAGACCTCATTGGAGGCATAAAGATGCCGCAAATAGGCTCGGGAGTAGCGCTGGCACACGCGGCAGCCGCAATTCGGGTCGAGCGGAGCTTGGTCGCCCGCGTAACGAGCCTGCTTGATGGAGATTTTGCCTTCAGACGTAAATAGCAACCCGTGTCGGGCGGCGCGCGTGGGCAGGACGCAATCCATCATGTCGATGCCAAGATTGGCGTACTCGACGATTTCCTCGGGCGTGCCGACGCCCATTAAATAGCGGGGCTTGTCCGCGGGCAGGTGTTCAAGGGTGGATTCGACGACCTCCCGCGTGAGGGCTCGCGGTTCACCCACGCTGAGACCGCCGATGGCATAACCCGGGAAGCCGATTTCAATGGTGCGCTCGGCCGACTCTCTTCGGAGGTGAAGGTCCATTCCACCTTGCACGATGCCGAAGAGGGCCTGGGTGGCTTGTGCTTGTATGGCGACAGCCGCCCTCGGCTGCCTGGCTGAGCGAAGCTCGGCAGGTTCTTGTCGCACCGATACCCCGACGCCCGCTGGCGAGCTTCGCTCGCCCGGACAGCCGGGGGCAGCTGTCCCCACGTGATTTCTCCAGGGCACTTCATCTTTATGCTCTTCGAAATAGCGTTTGCTTCGCTCTGCCCAGCGCAGCGTCAGTTCCATGGATTCCCGCATCCGCTCGCGATCCGCTGGGAACTCAGTGCATTCGTCAAACGCCATCGTGATGTCCGCGCCCAAGCCGATCTGCGAGTTCATCGCGCTCTCGGGGCTAAAGAAATGCGAAGACCCATCCAGATGCGACCGGAACGTCACGCCCTCTTCGGTGAGTTTGCGTAGATCGGTCAGGCTGAACAACTGGAAGCCGCCCGAGTCGGTGAGAATCGCCCGCGGCCACGCCATGAAGCGATGCAGTCCGCCCAACTTCCGGACTTGCTCGACTCCCGGCCGCAAGTACAGGTGATAGGTATTTCCCAGAAGGATCTGGATGCCTAGTTCTTCAAGAAGGTCTTGCGGAACACCCTTTACAGAGGCCAGTGTTCCCACCGGCATAAAAACTGGCGTTTCGATTTCGCCGTGAGGCGTGATCAGCCGACCGGCGCGGGCTGGGCCGGAACGAGCTTCGATCTGGAAACCGATGGACACTATGGGGATTGTAGCGGACCGGAAACTTGTGAGCTTCGCTCACCGCCTGGACGAGGGCGTCCGGGACTACCTGGTTTTTTCGAGCAGGAGAATCTTGGCGTCGATTCTGCCGTCTTTGATCCTCAGCCTTCCCACACTCAGCGGCAGTCTGAAACGTCTTGGCCCCGCGCTGCCGGGATTGAAGTAGAGTACGCCGTTTTTCCATTCCTGCTTGGGTACGTGACTGTGTCCATAGACGACGGCCGCGAATTTCGCCGCTTCCGGCTTCAAGTCGAGTTCCTGAAGATTGTGTAACACGTTGATAGATATTTCGCCGACCTCAAGAACATTCGTAGTCGGAATTTTGTTTGCCCACGCGCCATGATCGATGTTGCCGAGCACGGCGGTCAGTGGCGCAATCGCGGCCAACTTGTCGAGAATCTGCGGATCGCCAATGTCCCCGGCGTGGATGATGTAATCGGACCCTTGCAATGCGGCGAGAGCGCCAGGACGCAGTAAGCCATGGGTGTCGGAGATGACGCCGATAATCACTCGCCGATCCTAGCGGAGAACGGGACTCTGGCCCTTCCAGTCGAGCGGGACGCGCCCGGACTCCATTTTGAAAGCTTAGCCGTTCGCCAGTTCTTTAGCCCGCTGTGCGGCCTTTACTACGGCTTTGATGAGCGTGACGCGGAGCTTGCCTTCTTCGAGTTCCAGAATGCCGTCGATGGTGCAGCCGGCCGGAGTGGTGACCGCGTCCTTGAGTTGTGCCGGATGCTCGCCGGTTTCGAGCACGACGGTGGCCGCGCCCATGGTTGTTTGCGCGGCCAGCAGCGTTGCCACGTCGCGAGGCAAGCCAACTTTCACGCCCGCTTCCGCGAGCGATTCCAAAATGATGTAGATGTAAGCTGGTCCGCTGGCGGACAATCCGGTCACGGCATCCATCAATTTTTCGTCGACCACGACTGTTCTGCCCACGACCCCGAACAGCGCGCTGGCTATCTCCAGATGCTGAGCCGTCGCGAACTTTCCCTTGCACAAGGCGGTCATGCCGCATCCGACAACGCAAGGCGTATTGGGCATGGCGCGCACTACCGGCACAGCGCGCTTTAATACGCGCTCGATCTGGCTGGTCGGAACGGACGCAGCCACCGAGATGATGATCTGGTTCTTGGTAATACTGGGGCGGATTTGTTCGACCACCTGGTCGACAATTTGCGGCTTCACGCACAGCAGAATGATGTCCGCATTGCGTGCCGCAGCCCGGTTGTCGGTGCTCACCAGGATCCCCAACTTCTTACTAAGGCTGCGAGCCTTCTCTTCATGCTGGACGGTGGCAACCGTCGTCTTGGTCGAGAACAATTGTTTTTCCAGAAGCGCTTTGAGCAGGATTCCGCCCATCTTTCCCGCTCCCAGAACGGCTACGCGCTTCTTTGAAAAGTCAGACGCCATGAAGCACCTGGCACTACCCCTTCTGGCGAGCTTCGCTCGCCTGGACAGCCGAGGGCGGCTGTCCCCACGTGATCTATAGTTTCGGAGACTTCTCGGCGATCAGCTTCTTGATCTTTTCTACGAACTCTGCGGCTGGCATGTCTTCGGTCTTTTCTTTGCCGCGGCTGCGGACATTGACTTTGCCGGCTTCGGCTTCTTTGTCACCGACCACCAATAGGAACGGCACCTTCTGCATCGCGTGCTCGCGGATCTTGGCATTCATCTTTTCGTTGCGAGCATCCACCTCGACGCGCACGCCGATAGCCTTGAGCTGATCGGCGACTTTATTCGCGTAATCAACATGGCGCTCGGCAATCGGAATCATCACCGCCTGAACTGGTGAAAGCCAGACCGGAAACGCGCCCGCGTAGTGCTCGATCAGCACGCCGAAAAAGCGCTCGATCGATCCAAACAGCGCGCGATGCACCATCACTGGCTGTTTGCGCGCGCCATCCTCGGCCACATATTCGAGGTTAAAGCGCTGCGGCAGGTTGAAGTCGCACTGAACCGTCGAAAGCTGCCAAAGCCGTCCGATCGCGTCCACTAGCTTGATGTCGATCTTCGGCCCATAAAACGCCGCTTCGCCGGGGATCACCTTGTATTCGATATTCCGCTGCTTGAGCGCATTTTCGAGCGAGCGGTTGGCCATGTTCCACTGATCTTCCGATCCCAGAAAATTCTTGCGGTCATTCGGATCCCAGGTGGAGAGCTCGGTCTGGAACTGCTCGAAGCCAAAGACTTTCAGCACTTCGAGCGCAAAATCCAGGCAGCCCCCAATTTCCCCTTCGATCTGTTCCGGAGTGCAGAAGATGTGGGAGTCATCCTGAGTGAAACCGCGCACTCGCAACAGTCCATGCATCACGCCAGAACGCTCGTAGCGGTAGACCGTCCCAAGTTCGCCCAGGCGCACTGGCAGGTCGCGATACGACTTCAGCGAATCCTTGTAAATCAGAATGTGGCCGGGACAGTTCATGGGCTTGAGACGGTATTCCGCATCGTCGAGTTCCATGGCGTCGAACATGTTCTGCGAATAGTAACCTTCGTGGCCCGAGACATGAAACAGTTGCCGCCGTACCACGTGCGGCGTGTAGACGAGCGAATAGCCGCGCTTGATGTACTCGGCGCGCATCCAGTCTTCCATCTCTTGGCGGATGATGCCGCCCTTGGGATGCCAGAAAATCAGCCCCGGCCCGGCGAGTTCCTGGATGGAAAACAAATCAAGCTGTTGTCCCAGCACGCGATGGTCGCGCTTCTTGGCTTCTTCCTGTTGGTTCAGAAAGTCGTCGAGATCTTTTTTCGAGAAAAATGAAGTTCCATAAATGCGCTGCAGTTGCGAATTCTTCTCGTCCCCCAGCCAATAGGCGCCGGCGATGCTGAGCAGTTTAAAGGCCTTGATCTTGCCGGTCGAAGGGATGTGCGGTCCCCGGCAGAAGTCGGTGAACTTGCCGGTGCGATAGATCGAAATCTTTTCATCGGGCTTGGTGAACTGCTCGATGAAATGACACTTCATGAAATCGCCGTCTTTCCGGAACTCCTGCAGTCCCTCGTCGCGTGGCAGGAACTCGCGCGTATACGGAATGTTCTGCTGGACGAGCTCCTGCATTTTCTTCTCGATCTTTTCCAAATCCTCCGGAGTAAAGGGAGTGGGGCGATAGAAGTCGTAAAAGAATCCGGTTTCGGTGGCCGGACCGTGACCGAGTTTGGTTTCAGGGAAAAGCTCGAGAACCGCCGCCGCCAGCAAATGGGCGGAGGAATGCCGGTAAACCTCCAGCACCTCAGGATCGCGGTCGGTGAGGATGCGAAGATCGGTATCTTTCTCTAACGGCCTCGTGAGGTCGATAAGGTCGCCGTTGGTCTTCGCCACGAGGGCGGCATCGGCCAGTCGCTGGCCGACAGACTTAGCAACATCGAGTGCAGTGCCGCCTTTGGATAGCTCTTTGACGCTCCCGTCCGGGAGTTTGATATGAATGCTGTCCGCCATAAGATTTCAGTATAAAGCACGTAGGGGCGGACGCCCCCGCCCGCCCAGCGGTGCGAAGCGCCGACCGACCCGCGACGGCGCTGGGGCTCGCTTCGCTCGCAGCCCGGACGAGGCGTCGGGGCTGCGTGATTTCAGCCGACCTTGACCGTTTCTGCGCTTCGAATTTACGCTGAAACCTCACCTCTTGCTGGTTCTTACGTCTATACCAATTGGCCCCCGCGCCTTATTCGAACCAAGTGGAAGGATACCGATGATTCATAAGAAAACTGCTGCCTTGCCGTTGTTAGCGGTCGTGCTGGCCTTATTTGTAGGAACTGCCCATGCTCAAACGCGGACGCCAGCCCCCGCCGGAAAGCGCGGCTCCTCTTACCAGGAAAGCGAGCTCGAGGAAGGCTTCGCCGCAGCCTCAGCTTTGCTGGCGGGAACTCCTGAATTGTTTCTGGCATCCTGCCACAGCGATCTTGATTTGACGAAGAAGCAAATCGCCGAGATTAAGGCAACCAAGTCTCCCCGCGATGCCATGGCGACGCTGCAAGCGTTCGATACGACCATCCTGATTGCCAGTGATGCCGCCGCCCGCTCGGGTCTTGCCCAGCAGGTGCATCCGTCAAAGCCATTTCGCGACGCCGCTCAGGTCTGCGAGCAGGAGGCGAGCCAATTACTCACCGACATTTCGCTCGATAAGGACATGTACAACGTCCTCGCCTCACTCGATGGCTCCAAACTGGATAGCTCTGGCAGTTATTTCTTGCGGACATCACTGCGCGACTACCATCGTTCCGGCGTCGATCGCGACGATGCCACGCGGGCGAAGATTCGGCAGCTTCAGGATGAGTTGGTGAAAATCGGTCAGGAGTTCGAGCAGAACATCCCCGCGGACGTGCGCACTTTGCAACTGGACCCGTCGCAATTGGACGGCCTTCCGGAAGACTTCAAGCAAGCCCACAAGCTGAACGCCTCCGGCAAAGTGACGCTCAAAACTGACAACACCGATTACATACCCTTCCGGGAGTATGCGACGAATGAGACAGCTCAGAAGGCTTTCTACGATCTTTACAATCAGCGCGCTTACCCCAAGAACATCGAGGTTCTGTCACGCTTGCTGCAGAAGCGTTATGAACTGGCCACGGTTTTGGGCTATTCCGATTGGGCGGCTTACGTCACCGAAGACAAGATGGTCGGCACGAAGCAGAATGCAGCCGATTTCATCGAGAAGATTACGGCAGCATCGCTGGCCGGTTCTCAGCGCGATTACGATCAACTGCTTGCCTACAGACGCCGGCAGGAGCCGAGCGCCACGACCGTCGATATTTGGAACTACCACCATTTTCTACACGAAGCGACGATCGAGAAATACGGATACGACTCCCAGGCGGTGCGTCCATACTTCGAATACCGGCGCGTTCTGCAGGGGATCCTCGACCTCACCAGCCAGATGTATGGGATCACGTACAAACGTGTAACCACGGCTAAAGTCTGGCATCCGGATGTTGCCGTCTACGATGTGTTCGACGGCGACAAACTGCTTGGCCGGATTTATTTCGATATGTTCCCGCGCGACAACAAATACAAGCACTATGCCACGTTCAACCTGGCTACTGGAAAGGAAGGGTTTCGGTTACCGGAATATGTGCTGGTGTGTAACTTTCCTCAGGCGACCGATGGTCCAGGCCTAATGGAACGCGACGACGTAATTACTTTCTTCCACGAATACGGGCATCTGCTGCATGGAATCTTTCGCGGAGACACACAGTGGGCCACAGGCGATCTGGAAAACGACTTCATCGAAGCTCCCTCCCAGATGTTCGAGGAATGGGCAAAAGATCCTGCCATCCTGCAAACCTTCGCCCGCCATTACAAAACGAATGAGCCCATTCCTACCGAGCTGGCGAAGAAAGCCGAGGCGGCGGATGAATTCGGGCGGGCTCTGGGTGTTCGCATGCAGATGTTCTACGCAGCCATCAGCCTCGACTATTACAATCGCAACCCCCAAGGAGGGGACACAACCAAACTACTGGCCCAACTGCAGGAACGTTACACACCCTTCAAATACGTCCCAGATACTCACATGCAAGCCGCATTCGATCATCTCAACGGCTACTCGGCGGTTTACTACACTTACATGTGGTCTTTGGTTATTGCAAAAGACATGTTCACGGAGTTTAAGGCGGATGGCCTGACCAATCCTGCAGTCGCAAGAAAGTACCGCGACACAGTTCTCGCGGCAAGCGGAACCAAGCCAGCCGCCGTAATGGTAAGCAATTTCCTCGGCAGGCCGTACTCGTTCAAAGCCTATGAAGAGTGGTTGAACGGGAACTAGGCTGAGCAATTGTCGTTATATGATCGCGTCGGATGTCTACGATAGCCGAAAGCGTCACCGTCAACCGCGTCCGTCTCGAATCGATTGACATCGTTCGCGGCGTCATCCTGGTCTTGACGGCGCGGGATCACGTACAGGACTTCTTCGGCGTTCCCGGCGTGCGTCCCACATCGATCAGGCGACTAAAGCGCTGTTTTTCACGCGTGGATCACTCATTTTGCGCGCCCGTTTTCTTCGTGCTGACCGCACTGGCGCCTATCTGTCGCTACGCAGAAATCCAAACGCGAGTTATCGCGATTTCTGTTCACTCGCGGTCTGTGGCTGATCTTTCTCGAAGGGGTGGTGACCCGCTGTTTCGGCTGGCAACTTAATTTCGATTACCACGTTACGATGCTCATCGTCTGATGGGCGCTGGGCTGGGCAATGATCGCGCTTTCGGCGCTGGTTTGGCTGCCGGCCTTCCCGGTAACGACGTGCGGCCTGGTCATGATCGTCGGCCATAATTTATTCGATTCGGTGCAATCCTCTAGTCCGCTTTGGTCGATTCTGCACTTTCCGAATTTTGTAATGGCAGATCCGCAGCATTCCATCTTTGTAGAGTATCTGCTTATTCCCTGGATTGGAGTTACAGCGGCAGGCTACGGTCTCGGCCAAATTTATGGTTGGGCATCCGATCGCTGGAAGGTCTTTCTTCTGTGCCTTGGGCCTCGGTCTGACGGCGGCTTTCTTCTTACTTTGCGCCATCAATGTGTATGGCGACCCGGTCCGCTGGAGTTACGCAGAAATCAGCAGCCTTCACCGTGCTTTCATTTCTGAACACTAACAAATATCCGCCGTCGCTGCTGTTCCTGCTGGTGACGCTCGGCCCCGCAATACTTTCCTGGGGGCTGTCGACGCCAGGACACCGCAGTGGCTGCGACCGGCACTGGTCTTCGGCGAAGTGCCGATGTTTTATTATCTGTTGCACATACCGCTCCTCCATCTACTCGCGGTCATCGTATGCTATGCGCGCTACGGACAGCTGCATTGGATGTTCGAGTCGCTGACAGTCGGACAGTTTCCGATCACACCTCCGCCCGGATGGGGATTCTCTCTGCCGATCGTCTGTCTGGTCTGGGCTTTCGTTGTGGTCGTGCTTTATCCGCTTTGCCGTTGGTTTGCATCCTCGAAGCAGCGCCGCAGCCATGCCTGGCTCAGTTATTTCTGAACTCGGATGATCGGCTCAGGGACGCACCTTTGAAACGCGTAGGGGCGGACGCCCTCGTCCACCCGGCGGCGCGAAGCGCCGCAGTTCTGCGACGATCTGTAGCGACCTTCGCTCTCACTCCGGACGAAGGCGTCCGGGGCTGCGTGATTCTCGCGGTTACCAGCCTACCTTCTGGCCTTTGTTCTGCTCGTCGAGCCATTTTTGCAGTGGGGCGAAGTAGTCCAGTAGCGCAGTTGCGTCCATCTGGCGCTGTCCGGTCAGCACTGCCAATGCGTCGGGCCATGGCTTGCTCTGGCCCATCTCCAGCATCTTGTTGAATTTCGCGCCGGCTTCTTTCGAGCCGTAGAAGGTGCAGCGATTTAGTGGGCCGGTGTATCCCGACGCCTGGCACAAGGCACGATAGAACTGGAACTGCAGAATGCGGGCGAGAAAATATCGCGTGTACGGCACATTCGCGGGCACGTGATATTTTGCACCGGGATCGAAATCCGTCTCGCTGCGCGCGACTGGCGGGGCGACGCCTTGATATTTCAATCGAAGATCCCACCAGGCTTTGTCGTAATCGGCAGGAGTGATTTCGCCGGAGAAAACCTTCCACCGCCACTGGTCGATCATCAGGCCGAAGGGCAGAAACGCGACCTTGTCGAGCGCCTGGTTCAGCAGAATCGGAATATCGCTGTCGGCTGACGGCACTTTTCCGAGGAGTCCAATCGTCTTCAGGTACTCGGGGGTGATCGCCAGGGCGATGGTGTCGCCGATGGCCTCGTGAAAGCCATCGTTGGCGCCGTTCTTAAACAGGAAAGGCTGGTTCTCGTAGGCGCGCTGGTACATGTTGTGTCCAAGTTCGTGATGAATGGTGACGAAGTCGACATCGCGAATCTGGATGCACATCTTGACCCGCAGATCGTCGAAGTTATCGATGTCCCACGCACTGGCGTGGCAGACTACATCGCGATCGCGGGGCTTCGTCAAGAGCGAGCGCACCCAAAACGTATCGGGCAACGGCGCGAAGCCAAGGGATTTGTAGAAGCCTTCGCCGTAGCGCACCATTCCCTTGGCATCAAGATTCCTGGTTTGCAACAACGCGGTCAGATCGTAGCCGCGGCTCTTCTCATCCAGACCGAGGATAGGGAAGATGTTGCCCCACTCCTGGGCCCAGGGATTGCCAAGCAAGTGCGCCGGAATTGGTCCGTCGGGAGGAACCACCTGCGGCCCGTACTTTTGCACCAGCCGGGCCCGAACATAGGTGTGCAGAGAAAGATAAAGCGGACGAACCTGCTGCCACAACCGCTCGACCTCGGCACTGAATTGGTCGGGAGTCATGTCGTAGCCTGCGCGCCAAAGTGCGCCTGTGTCCTTGAAGCCGAGTTCCTGAGCTCCCTGATTCGAAAGCTGGACAAACACCGCGTAGCGTTGGCGCATGGGAGCGCCTACCTTGTGCCATCCCACCCAGAGGTCTTTCAGTTCGTTGGGATCGCGGCTGTCTCCCATGATCCGCTCGATCGCGGTAATGTCGAGACAGTCGTCGGGCTTGCGGCAGTACTTTCCTTTTCCGTAATCCGCGTCGAGCGAAACGGCGGTCTGCGTCATCTCTTTTCGCAATGCCGGATCTTTCGGAGCTGGCGCGGTCAGAGACAACCGTAGCAGCATGAATTTGCGGGCCAGCTCAGGCGGGAGTGAAAGGCCCTCAAAACGCTTGGATTGTTCTATCAACTCCGTGGTCGCGGCTGTGAGTTGGTCTTGGGCATCGGCTGACAAAGCTTGTGTGTCGTCCGTAATGAAGTTTTCCTGTACCCAGCTGGCCCGAGCTGCCTTGACCTCAATCTCATTCAGCCGTGCCTCAGCCTGATTCATAAACTGCTCGGCGTCGGCGACAGTGGGTTTCGAAGCGGCCTGAGCTTGAATGACGAACAAGAATGACGATAGGAATAGCAGGACGCGAAATTCCATTCAGATCCTCCGGGTGAGCATTATGAAGGAGCAGGGGGAAAATGTCAGGTTCTACGTTAGGATTCCCTTGAACATTGTTGCCGGACAAGCAAGGAATTTCCGACGGCTTCACCGCTTGCGGAAAAATCTTGGGCGTTGAATTCTTGAAGGGGCACGGCTTCCCAGCCGTGCCGTAAGTTCTTGAAGACGATGTACGGCGCGGCCTGAAGCCGCGCCCTTTCAAGGCCCAGCCGCTGATTTCGATGTTTTTCCGCAAGCTGTTCACCACCGCCCGCAGACCGCTCACGCGACGGCGCGGGCAGCTCGATTGCCCTCTCTGGGTCGGTGGTCAGCGAACGACGCAGTCGTTCACGAATGGCGTTGTTGGTGGCGTGATTGCGCGTCGTAAGATAATTGGGAGCGGAACCTTGTCCTCTCAGAAATGGTTGCCAGTAGTCGTCGAAACTCGTGAACCGGGTGATAACGTCGAGCGCGCAAACCTTCACTTGCTTTATGCAAGCACCGTAAAAAAGCTCGCCCAACGCTTCGGGATTGCAGAGAGGGAAACGCCGGGCCTGATCGTATGCCAACGCTCCGCGGTGGACAGCCGCGGCCGCATCCCAGAACTGACGTAGGAAGCGTACTCCCTCAGCGTAGTCCCAAACGTAGACGCAATGATGCCTTCCGGCACCGTGACGCGGCGTATTTCCTCGATCGCACGTTCAGGCTCGGGAACGTAATTCAACCCCAGGCCGCAGACCGCTACGTCGAAGCCGGCTTCAGCGAAAGGGAGAGCGGTAGCATCTCCGGTTTCGAAGTTAACAGCAGGTGGGCGCGGTGCTCGCGGGCAAACTCAATCTGCTGAGGAGCGCCTGACGCCCCTATTGGGTCGTCGCTCGTGGGAGAATCTCGCGTTGAGCACAGGGACTCTGGCATGCTGGATAGGCAGGATTCGGAAAATGGAACCGTGGACAAAATGGTGCTTCACGGTCCGATATCGGGGGACTGAATTCTACGAACAGCAACCGAGAAAGCGTCGCGTTTATGCTCTCGCTAAGAACGCCGCGCAGCTTAGGTTCCAACTCGTACCACTGGCTTCCTTGCCGGAGTTAAGTTTGTGAGGAGATGGGTCTATACCTGCAACTCGAACGGGCGCGAAGCGTTCGACGATGGCTTCCGTGAGTACGCCGCTTCCGCAGCAAACGTCGAGCCAGCGCAAGTTCGGGGGCAAACTCAGCCAGTTCAGGAACTCATCTGTCAGCAGGCGGCTCCAGCGTCCCATCCACTGGTCGGAGGCTGCTCCGGAAGTCCATTTGACCCTATTCACTGGATTACGTACGGACCGACCCCCCCGTAGGTCCCAGCCGAGCGAGGGTCGGCAATCTGCAACAAACATTCTGAGCTCGAGGAACCAAACCAGGAACGACAAACTAAGGCGAGCTTTGCTCGCGCGCCCGCACGGGGGAGTCCGGGCCTGCGTGAGCGTTGCTCCTGTAACACAGATCTTCCATCGCCTGGTGAACTTTGGCCGACAACTCTTCCATCTCGCGAAGCGTGTATCCGGCGGTTGGAATAGGCTCACCGACTCGCATCTCCAGCGGGCGGCACTTGACGTGATACGTATTCATGGGCAACAGCTCGTACGTTCCGACGAGCGCGATCGGCACAATATCCACTTGCGCCTTGATCGCGAGATAGAACGCTCCCGGCATGAATGGCTTGATCTCCCCATCGGGAGTGCGGCCGCCTTCTGGAAAAATCACCAGCGGCAGCCCGGCTTGTAGACTCTTCACCGCCGAGCGGATATGCGCAATCGATCGTGTCGGCCTTTGCTGATCAATGCAAACCTGCCCCGAGCGTCTCAGGTGCCATCCAACAATCGGGTATGAGAGCAATTCCTTCTTGAACAGAATCCGGAACTGGAATGGCAAATAAACATAGAGCACCGGAATGTCGAGCGCCGAGGCATGAGTCACGGCGTAAACATGCGGTTTCGATGGGTCGATCTTCCCCAGGCCCGTCACCTTCACCGGGGACAGGATCGTCTTCATAATCAGCCACGACCATAAGCGCGCAAAGCCGTGCAGGATGCGGGTCTTCTCACCGAAAAGAGAGGCCGGAATGGAGACAATTCCGAGAACAACCGTATACAGCCAGATGAGGGGATCGAAGATGAAATAAGAGCGCAGGAGGCTGAGCCAGCCGTATTTCTTATCTGCGGCGACGGGAAAGATGTCGTCTTTCCGAGTGAGGTCGACTGCCCGGTCTGAGGAGACGTTCGGAGACAGTCGTGAACTGCTCTGCTCATGCTCGCCTGCGGATGTGTGCACTTCCTGCATTTGAACGGCTAAACCCTGACCCCCAAGACTCGCATGGCCTCTCCTACAATGTATATCGAACCCGTTATAACTACTACGCCCCGGGGACCAGCCAGCGAACGGGCTCGATCGAGCGCGGCCCCCACGTCTACAGCATCTTCGATGTCGGTTCCGGTTCGCGCGGCTGCCTCTCGAATCTCATCCGGCGTCGCTGACCGTGGATTATCGGCTCTCGTGGCAATGACCTGCGCCGCGAGCGGAAACAGGATCTCAGCGATTTCGCCAATCGCTTTGTCGCGCATTGCTCCAAATACGAATGTGAGTGGGCGGTCCTCATAGCAGGCGGACAAGGTAGACCGCAACGCCCACGCCCCCGCTGGGTTATGGGCCACGTCGAATATGTATTCGGGCGCCGTGCCCTGGGAAGGCATGACCTGGAAACGTCCCGGCCAACGGGTTTCTCGAATGCCACGTTCGATCACTTCTGGCGTAATCAGAAATCCCTGATGGCTGAGAACTTCCGCACTGGCAATTGCCAGCGCGATATTTCGCAGTTGATGCCGGCCAACGAGTGGTGTTTCTACGAGAATCTGCTTCCCCATTACTGGTAGCGGATAACGTGAGATCCGAACCTCGGTCTGTGGCGTGCTTTTCTCGGCGTCCTCTGCGCATTCCTCCGCGTTCTCGGCGATCAAAGGCTTTTCTTCGACACTTGGCACGAAGTACGTATCGCTACTCGGAGATACCGGAGGTACATAAGGCACTGCGCTCACGCCCTGCGCTCCCAATTCCAAAATCGTATTTCCAATCACGTCATTGGCCTGCGGCTGTTGTGGCAGGGTCACGACCACTCCACCGGACCGGATGATTCCTGCTTTCTCGCGCGCGATCTCGGCCACCGTGTTGCCCAGGAACTTCTGGTGGTCGAGCGAAATGTCTGTGATCACGCTCACCCGCGGCTGGATCACGTTGGTGGCGTCGAGCCGCCCACCCATACCAACTTCCAACACCGCGATCTCCACTTTGTTTTGCGCGAAATATTCAAACGCAATCGCGGTCAGCATCTCGAAGAAACTGGGATGCCAGGGCAACTCGCCCTCTTCGACCAAACGTTCCGCCGTGCGATCCACCACATCGTGCAGCAAAGCGAAATCGTTGTCGCTGATTTCGGTGTCGCTGATGCGGATCCTTTCATTGATTCGCACCAGATGCGGCGAAGTGTACAGGCCGGTGCGCAAACCTGAGGCCCGGAGAATGGAAGCCAGCGTAGCCGCCGTCGAGCCCTTGCCGTTCGTTCCGGCGATCAAGACGCCGGGAAACTTCCCCTCCGGATGATTCAAGGCTTCCAGCAAGACCCGCATGTGCGCTAGGTCGAACTTGTGCGATGGGGTTTGCGTCAGTTCGTGACCCAGAGCGTACATGCGTGCAAGCGCGGTTTCGTAGGACATTGGAAGCTATCAGCCGTCAGCTATCAGCTATCAGATTACCAGTTTGCAGGTTGCGATTCGGAGTTTGCCACCATCCATCATTCATCATTCAACGTAGAAAGATGTGGTGCGAACGGTGCTGGAGGCGGGTCAGCTGAGGGCTGATGGCTGAAAGCTAGGCGGCTGCCATGAAGTCCAGTGCTCGCCCAATATACGGCTTCAATTGCTTGCGGGGTACCACGGCATCGAGCATTCCGTGCTCGAGCAGAAACTCACTGCGTTGAAAGCCCTGAGGCAACTTCTGCCGAATGGTTTGCTCGATCACGCGCGGCCCAGCGAATCCGATCAATGCACCGGGCTCGGCGATATTCAAATCGCCCAGCATGGCGAACGAGGCAGTCACGCCTCCCGTAGTCGGATCGGTTAGCACCGAGACGTAGGGCACACGGGCTTCGTCCAGCCGGGCTAACGCGGCTGAGATCTTGGCCAGTTGCATCAGGCTGATGACGCCTTCCATCATGCGCGCCCCACCTGAAGCCGAAACAATGATGATGGGAGACTTGCTTTCCGTGGCCCGCTCAATGGCTCGGGTAATCATTTCCCCGACCACCGCGCCCATGCTCCCGCCGATGAACGAGTACTCCATGGCGCTCACAATGACTGGGCGCCCATTGAGTTTGCCCCGCGCATTGATGACGGCATCCTTCAGTCCGGTGTCGGCCTGCGCCTGCTCCAATCGCGATGAGTAGGTTTTCAGGTCGGCAAATTTCAACGGATCGGTCGAAACCAGATTTGCGTCAAAAACCTCATACTGGTTGTCGTCCAAAAGCTGTGCCAGGCGGGCCCGGGCGTCGATGCGGAAGTGCTTGTCGCACTTCGGGCAAACGTTCAGGTTATCTTCCAGGTCCTTTTTCCAGATGATCTGCCGGCAATGCTCACACTTCACCCACAAGCCTTCGGTGCGGACTTTCTTCTCGCCCGTTGCATCCAGATCGCCGGATTGTCGTTTAAACCAAGTCACAAACGGTTGGCAATTGAAAAATTTCTAATACTCGATCCCTCTCTGCGCCATCACACCCTTCTCGTACGCATGCTTTATCTGGCGCATTTCTGTAACCGTATCGGCTAGTTCGATGATTGTCGGGTGCGCATTCCTGCCGGTTAAGATAACATGAACCATCTCCGGCTTGGTTTTCAGGCTTTCGGCTACCTTCGCCGGATCGAGCATGGCGTAGCTGATGGCGTAATTAATCTCGTCCAGAATCACCAAATCCCACGTGCCGGAGTGGATCGCCCGTGCGGCCTCGGCCCATGCTTCTTCAACCAATTTCACGTCTTCAGGGTCGGGCTTTTCGGTTCCCACTTTCACAAAGCCGCGACCCATCTGCTTCATGATGAACTTGTCTCCAAATGCCTGCACCGCGTCGAGTTCGCCGTAATGCCACGAGCCCTTGAGGAATTGCAGCATCAGCACCCGCATCCCCTGGCCAACCGCCCGCAGAGCCGTTCCCATGGCAGCCGTGGTCTTCCCCTTGCCCGGCCCGGTGTTCACGATGATCAGACCGCGACGAATATCCTGCATACTTCGGAACAATTGATTGTACCTGTTCGGTGCGGATGGTGGGGCTGTGCCTGAGGTAGGGTAAAGGGTAATTGAGTAATTTGCCAATTTGCAATCGACGCCGGCAGGTTGTTCAATGCCAATTACAAATTACTCAATTACAAAGTGCTAGGGCATATTGACGACTTGGCGGAACTCAACTTTCCCGTCGCCAGTAGAAGGAGGCTCTTCTCCGAGCAACTTAGCCGTGATCCGTAGCGCTTCTATTTCTTGTTTGACTCTCGAGATTTCCTGCTCTTTCATCCGAAGTACGTCGAAGGGATTCTTCATGGGGGAGGGCTCCTTAAACAATCAACATCTGCGAACAACGTGGCATCGACTTTAAACGGTCTCCTGAGAATAAGAAACATCACGAAGGTACCTGCCTGCTTCGTGAGCGGTTTTCAGTGTCCCAGGTGGTAAGGGTGTCCTTTCAAAATAGTGAACGCGCGGTAGACTTGTTCCAGCAATACCACTCGCGCTAGTTCGTGGGCAACTGTCATTTTTCCTAAAGAGAGTAACAAGTTCGCTTCCTGCCGTACCTCCTCGGTGAATCCGTTCGCCGGGCCCACCGCGAACAACAGCGGAAGAGGATTGCGATCTTGATGATTCCCCAGAAACCCAGCGAACTGTTCCGAGGAAAGCTGCTTTCCACGACGGTCGAGTATCACCAGCACGTGTCTTACTGAGCGTGCATCGCGCCCACACAGCTTGAGTAAAGCCGACTCATCTTTGAGCGCTGCGCCCTGGACATCGGCATAGCGAGACAAGCGTTTCACGTACTCATCGGTCAACGACTGGATGGCTGGCTCTTTCGTTTTGCCAATCCACGCAACGGTCAGCTTCACTTTGGAATTTAAGCATAAAGGGCGCGAAAATCACTAGGCCGCCGATTTACACGGATCGTTCTTTCAAGTGTTCCGTGTAGATGCGTGACAATCCGTGGCCTGGTTTTTCTTACGCCCGTTTTCTTGCGACGCTTCTTACTGCGGTTCGTTTGGCCTTCAGTTCGGACGGCTCCAATCGCTTGGCGGACTTCCAGAGTCGTTCCAAATCGTAGAACTTGCGCGCCTTCTCCGAGAACACATGAACCACGAAATTCACGTAGTCGAGCAAAACCCATTCGGCTTGCTTGTAGCCCTCGACGTGAGTCGGACGCTGCCCTGCCTTCTCCAGCCGTTCCTCGACTTCGTCCGAGATCGCCTGGATCTGGCGAGGGTTGGTCCCGCTGCACACTACGAAATAGTCAGTAAATGCTCCCGATCCCTGTTCCAGTTCTAAAATCGTAATTTCTTCCGCCTGTTTTTCCTGGCAGGCAGCAATGGCTTCGGATACTTGTCGCTTCAAATCGTTCTTTTTCATGAGTCGTTGGTCGGCGGTCGGTCGTCGTTGGTCCCGTGGTCTCTTCATTCTAACTGACGACGTTACTTTACGTTGGATTGCCGTTTGCTCCATTTTGCCGCACCTTTGAGGAAAAGTTGCCAACCACGAACGACCAACGACCAACGACCAACGACTACCGGCTCCGGTACAATCCCTCCTTCTTGATGTATTCAGCTACCGCGGGATCGACGAATTTCATCCGAGGCTTCTTGGCCGCCACTGTGTCCCGAATCGCGGTAGACGACACGTTTTGATGCAAGCCTTCCAGCAGATGAACCGTCGCACCCGCCAGGACGAGGTCGCCCTTTGCCGGTTGCTTGGCAAACGGCTTGGTCACCGACGATTTCGGGCGCAGCGCTTCCGGTAACGCATTGGCGACATCCGCGAGGGAATATCCCGGACGGCTCGCCACAATGAATTCGCATTCGCGGAAGAGCGCCGCCGCCTCGTGCCAGGTCGCAATATCTTTGAATGCATCGATCCCGATCAGGAAGAAAAGGCGATCGCTCTTCTTGAGTGTGTGTTTGAGGCGTCGAACTGTATCGATGGTGTAGTTAGCGCCGGGAGTAGCGTGTTCAGCCCGCTTCTTACTGTTGGGCGCGGCTGTGGGCGCCTCTTCCGGCGACTCCAGCAGGGACGGCACGAATGCCTTCTCGTTCATCGTGGCCAACGCCACCATGGCGTAGCGATGAAAATAAGAGGCCAGAGGATGCCGTTGCTTGTGAGGGGGAATGTTCGCCGGGGCGAAGTAGATGCATCCCAGCTGGAAGTGTTCTTGCGCTCCTCGCGCCAAAGCCAGGTGTCCGTGGTGGACGGGATCGAAGGTTCCGCCAAGCAGTCCGATATTCATAGGTATCCAACAGCCAAACGCCGTGTTGTTTTCCTCCCCGGTGTATCTCTTGATTCACAAAATCCGGAATTTTGGGTACCGAAGTGATTCACAGGCCAAACTCGTTGTACATTCAGGCTAACCGTTGTGGCTGTGGTTGTACTCATGGTCAGCGCCCATCCATCAGCAACCACCTGAACTCCCGTAACTCGCGGAGTTCTCATTTTGGAACTAAAGTTGGTTTGGATGCGATTGAAGCTCCCCCTTCTTCGCGCACGCTACATTCCCCCGGCTCGGGCGCCCATCCTCCGATACGGCGTCGCTATCCTCAGCATCACCCTCGCCCTGATCCCGGCGCTAATGCTGGCGGATGTCTTCGAAAGCCGCCTGGTCGTGTTTGCCGTCGCCATTATGGTGAGTGCCTGGTACGGCGGCTGGAAGCCGGGGCTGGTTGCGACCTCTTTTGCGCTCACCGTCAGCGCCTATTTCTCTCTGGCTGGAGAACACTCCCCTGCCGAATATCGCAAAGCTATCATACATCTGACTCTATTTGTGTTTGTGGCACTGTTGATTTGCTCCTTTAATGCCGCCCTGCGTTCCGCTCAGGAGGGTTTGCGGCGTTCGGAAATCAATTTCCGTTCGCTGGTGACCAATGCTCCCTACGGGATTTGCCGCTGCGACTCGGACGGCATCCTGCTTAGTGCGAACCCGGCGCTTGTGAGCATGCTGGGCTACGCTTCGCCCTCCGAGTTGGTCGACGGCAACTTGGCGAACCTGTATGCCGACACCCAACAATGGTTTGTGGTCGCCGATCATTTTCGCTCCTCGCATCGCTTCAACGGGTTGATTGCCGATTGGGTTCGCAAGGACAGCGTTCCCATCACGGTGCGCCTTTCCGGGCGCACCATTCGCGATGAGCACAGCACCACGTACTTCGAACTGTTCGCCGAGGACGTGACCGAGCATCGAGCCTTGGAGCAACAACTCCGCCAGGCCCAGAAGATGGAAGCCGTTGGCCGTCTGGCGGGCGGCGTTGCCCATGACTTCAACAATCTGCTGATGGTGATCTCGGGATACTGCGAGTTTCTGCTAGAGCGAATCGGTTCCGATCCGGCTGTCAGGGGCCCCGCTCAGGAAATCGCCAATGCCGCGAACCGTGCCACCGCCCTCACTCGCCAGCTCCTGGCCTTCAGCCGCAAGCAGATGCTCACTCCCAAGGTCTTGGACCTGAATGCGGTGGTTACTGAAAACTTCAAAATGTTGACTCGGCTAATCGGTGAAGATATCGAGCTGGTCATGGTTCCGGGGAGCGAGTTGGGCCCAACCAAGGCCGATCCCGGGCAGATCGAGCAAGTCATTATGAACCTGGCGGTGAACGCCCGAGACGCTATGCCCCGCGGTGGCAAACTCACCATTGAAACTGCGAATGTTTCGCTGGACGAAAGTTATGCTCGTCTTCACCCTCCCGTGGAGCCGGGCGAGTACGTAATGCTCGCCATGAGCGATACCGGCGTAGGAATGGATTCCGAAACCCAGAGCCGCATCTTCGAGCCATTCTTCAGCACAAAAGGAGCGAAGGGTACCGGCCTGGGCCTTTCCATGGTCTATGGCATCGTCAAGCAGAGTGGCGGCTACATCTGGGCCTATAGTGAACCGGGCAAGGGAACATCCTTCAAAGTCTACCTGCCTAGGGTAACGGAGACCGGCGAAGCGGCCGTGTTACAACCAGCGACAGCGGCCAAAGCGGTTCAGCAAGGACGAGAAACTGTTCTGCTGGTCGAAGATGAAGTCACTGTCCTGCGTCTCGCCCGCGAATACCTTGAGCGTCAGGGATACACCGTGATCGACGCCGGCGATCCTGCGACTGCGATCCTGATTTCCAACGCTCACTCCGGCCCCATTCACCTGCTCCTGACGGATGTCGTCATGCCGGGAATGACTGGGCGCGAACTGGCCAATCAACTTTGTCCGCGTCGTCCCGAAATGCGAGTGCTCTATATGTCGGGCTATACCGAGAATGCGATTGGCCAAAACGGCACCCTGGACGCCGGTATCACCCTGCTCCAGAAGCCCTTCACCCTCCTCACGCTCAAAGCAAAAGTGCGCGAGGTGCTCGATACCCCACTGTCCAAGGAGGTCTCCATGTCCGCCCGTTTAGCCATGCAAGTGGAAGCCGGTCTTCCGAACACGAAGCTTTCGCCGTTCCGTGCGCAACGCTTCAAACTCCAGTTGCCGCTGAAGTATAGGCCGATCGGAGAAGAAGCCTGGCGTGCCGGCACTACTGAGAACATCAGTCGCTCGGGCCTGCTGTTTCGAGCGGAAGAATTGATTCCAGCCAATGTCCAACTAGAGATCAATCTGGTGTTACCCGCGGAAATCGCGGGTTTGTCGGCGGCGGAAGTGGTATGCCGAGGGGAAGTAGTCCGCACGATGGAAGCCGAAACTCCTGCGATGAACCCAGCTCTCGCCGCGAAGATTCTGCAATACCACTTCCAGCACGGCTCCCACATGGCGGAGGCGTAGGGCTCAGACATTCTTAAAGCCGTGTCATCCTGAGCGCAGTTGCCGTCGCGCAGCGGCGGCACGTAGTCGAAGGACCCCGCGGCTGTCTCGTCCCCTATGACCCATCAGGGAGTTCTCTCATCCCTCCCCGCTAACAACCACGAATTTCTTAATGAGCGCCTCCCCGCGTTCTCTGCGGTACCTCTGCGCTCTCTGTGTTTAACGGCTCTTCCTGAAGGCGATCGCCCGCAGCCTGAAGCCTGACTTCTTCCACCTTGTCCGCCATCGTGTACTTCAATTCCTCGATGCCTTTCCCAGTCACAGCTGAGATCGGAAACAACTCGAGCCCCTGCTTCTTGCAATAACGCTTCAACTTCGCCAGCTTTTCTTTATTCGCGACGTCGATCTTCGAAGCCACCATAATTACCGGCTTCTGGTCGAGTCCTGCGCCAAAGCTTTTCAGTTCGCCTTCGATCACTTCGATGTCCTTCACCGGGTCGGGACGGCCGCTCGCATCCGACACATCCACCATATGCACCAACAATCGCGTGCGCTCAATGTGCCGCAAAAACTGTATGCCCAACCCCGATCCCGTATGCGCCCCTTCGATCAGCCCAGGAATATCCGCCACTACAAAGCTGCGCTCTTCTTTCGCCTCGCCAACCGCCACAACGCCGAGGTTCGGCTGCAGCGTCGTAAAGGGATAATCAGCAATCTTCGGACGCGCCGCTGAGATACGCGAAATCAGCGTGGACTTGCCCACGTTGGGGTAACCGACCAACCCGACATCGGCCAGCAGTTTGAGTTCCAGGCGGAAGACGCGTTCTTCGCCGGGCCGTCCCTCTTCGTGCTCACGCGGCGCCTGATGGGTGGAGGTAGCAAAGCGCGCATTTCCTCGCCCACCGCGCCCGCCGCACGCAATCACGACGCGTTCATCCGGGTGGGAAAAATCGTGTACCTTCTCGCCAGTTTCCCCGTCATACACAATCGTTCCCACTGGGACCTTCAATAAAACGTCTTCGCCCTCACGTCCCTTGCAGTTCGAACCCTCACCATGACGTCCGCGCTGCGCCTTGTGCTCCGGATTGAAACGGAAGTGAACCAGAGTGTTGTGACGCTCGCTCGATTCCATAATGACGTCCCCGCCATCGCCGCCATCGCCCCCGGATGGCCCACCCCGCGGAACATACTTCTCCCGCCGGAAAGCCAGACAGCCATTCCCGCCGTCCCCAGCCTTCACCCGAATTGTCGCTTCATCGATGAACATGCAAAAGTTGGATTTTCCTTTGTGTACCTTCGTGCCCTTTGTGGTTCAAGCCATTGAACTTCATCAACCACAAAGGACACGAAGGAAACCGAAACAAAAAAAGCCCCAGCCCGAAGGCGAGGCTCTTCAAACCCGCGTGCCACGGGCGCTCGCCCGCGAAACGAGAAAAACTTACTCCACCGCGACGGGCTCAATCATGACGTACTTACCCAGCTGACCCCGGTCCTTGAACACAATCCGGCCCGTGATCTTCGCAAACAACGTATCGTCCTTGCCCCGGCCAACGTTCAACCCCGGCTTCACCCGCGTCCCCCGTTGCCGCACGATAATCGTTCCGCCGGGAACCAGCTGCCCGCCAAAAGCCTTGAAGCCTAACCGTTGCGCATTGGAGTCGCGCCCGTTTCGAGATGTGCCCTGCCCTTTTTTATGTGCCATTGTGTTTTCCGTAGCGCCGGCGTCCTCGCCGGCTGTCCCGAGGGCATCCTGCCCTCGCGCTTACTTCTTCTTTTTCGGCGCAGCCTTCTTGGCCGCCGACTTCTTAGCCACAGCCTTCTTCTTAGCCGGAGCCTTATGAGCCTTCGCCTCGGCTTTGACCTCTTCCGCCTCTACAGGGGCCAACTTCTTCGGCTTCGCCATTTTCTTAGGAAGCTCCGGAGCCGTAAATTTCTGCCCATCAAACGCAATTTCCGTAATTCGCACCGCCGTATATCCCTGACGATGTCCCCGCAGCTTCTTATACTGCTTCTTGCGTTTGTAATGGAAAACCAGGATTTTCTTCTCGCGGCCTTGCTCGACCACGTCGCCACTCACCAGCGCTCCGGGCTGCGGTTTGCCGATCTGGCCATCGCCGGCCGAAACCGCCAGCACATCGCTGAACTCAACCCGACCATCGGTGCCCGTGCCACGCTCTTCCGAACCCACGCTCTCCACGCGGATCACATCGCCCGGCGCAACCCGGTACTGCTTCCCACCTGTGCGGATGACCGCGTACATGCTTATCTCTCCTAAGTCCGGCGCGTCCGCTTTCTGCGCAACGGGGAAAACGCAAAATCCATCCCGTCGCACACCGGCGCGATCTACGGAACCTGATGATTTTCTATGCTTGCTGCTTTCCGCGTCGGCGCTCTCGGCAACCACAGCGGACGGCCCCAGAACGGAACCGCAAGTACAGGCAAACTCAACTATTCTAACGTGCGCTGATGAAAAGCGTCAAACCAAAACGCTGGTGACCGCCTGGGCCAGCACAGAAACAGTGGTTGGAATTTCCTCGGATCTGGAGACGGGAATGGCCCCACGGGCAACCTCATCGTCGATTCCTCGGGTAACTTTTACGGTGTAACGTTACTGGGAGGTACCCACAGCAAGGGGACGGTTTTCGAGTTCTCCCGCAATGGCAAAAGCGGCTGAACTGAGGCCGTGCTCTACAGCTTTGGTTCGCAGAACGGTGACGGAGTTCAGCCCTCGTCAGGTTTGGTGATGGACAGTAAGGCAAATCTCTACGGAACCACGGAGTTTGGCGGGGCGAACCAAACCGGCACGGTGTTTGAACTTTCCCCAGCTACTGGCGGTGGCTGGACCGAGACCGTCATCTACACATTCGGTCGTTCGGGCAAAGGCGACGGACAATTTCCCGCCTCCGGCCTGACGTTCGATGCCCAGGGAAATATGTTCGCTACCACAGTCGGCGGGGTGCCATGCATGAAGGCACACCGTATGAGTTTGTCCCCGAGTTCAAGTGGCGGGACGGAAAGCATCCTATCCTGCACAATTTTCCCAGCTCCCGAAACGATGGAGCCAGCCCTCAGACAGGAGTTCTGGTCAGCAGAACACAGTCGCACCTGTATGGCTCTACGATGACCGGTGGCTCGGACGGAAGCATCTACAGGTTGTGGTTCAACAACGGACACTGGGTAGAAAAGAGCATGCACGACAACGGCGGGGAACAAACCGGAGGCGATCTGATGATGGATCGCAACCTCAATATTTACGGCGCAACCAATAACGCAGGCGCGAACGCGACGGGCTCGGTTTAGGAAATGCACTATCGCCCGAACCAGACGTGTAAGTTTCGCTTGCTCTATAGCTTTGGCACCAGCGGCAGCGGCAACGGAGCGTTTCCCCAGTCCGGCATCATGGTCAACGGTACTATATACGGCACAACGGGATTTGGAGGAACCAACGACGATGGTATGGTTTTTTCCCTGACCAAGTCTAAGAACGACCAATGGCAAGAAACGATTCTGTATAGTTTCACCGGTGGAAACGATGGCGGCGCACCGCTTGGTCAGCTAATTCAGGACAAGCAAGGCCATCTATATGGAGTATGCCTCCGGGGTGGCACGCAGGGCGGAGGCGTGGTTTTTGAAGTCACACCTTAACCCGGGCGTGAGAGATGCTCGCCTTGCGCTTCATAGTCGGTAGATTCATTGCAACGAACTCAAACCCTGTCATCCCGACCGGAGGGGGATCGCCCGCGATAGCGGGCGATCTCACGGAGTGGAGAGACCTTGAGTTTGACGTTTTCCGGCCGCAACCGTTTTTTTCTTGCTCCCGCCCACCAATTAAGCTATGATACGGAAACTGCGGTTAGCTATTTGAGAATAGCTGTAAGACACTCGCTCTTTGACAAACCAGACCGCTGTCCCTCGGAACCCGTTTCCGTTCCCAAAACGGGAACGTATTCGGCGCTTTGAAACGCCTAAGTCCTTATTCCTCAAAGATTTGTATGGCGTGGCTGCAACTCCTTGATTCCAAGAGATCAGGGGGATGCGGATTACCCATGGTCACGCAAAAGTAAATACCCGCGGGCGACGCTCAACGGCGCTCCCTTTCCGGTCAGCTTGCGACTCGTGAAGCTGCGCGAAGAGTGCATCCCGCCCACGCGCTACAATCAATCTGTGCCCCCACGCATTGCCATCCCCGTTCCGCATTCCACCGACCCCGAGTATGCCGAGCGCTCCCTGCCGCAATACGAGCGCGCAGTCGCGATGGCCGGAGGAGAGCCGGTTCGCATCCCGCTGGATCAGCCGCCCGCGGAAGTGATGAAGCTGATTGAGCGCTGCGACGCCGTGTTGCTGCCCGGAAGCAAAGCCGATGTCGATCCCGCCAAGTACGATGTGCCCCGTGATCCGCAGACCGCCGCCGCTGACGCCGGCCGCGACACCGTCGACGAGTTGCTGCTGCAGGACGCCTACAACATGCGCAAACCAGTCTTAGGCATCTGCTACGGCCTCCAGATTCTGAACGTATACCGCACCGGCACGTTGATCCAACACATCGAGTCTCCCGTGAATCACGCCGCGGGACGAAAGGTTGCGATAGCGCACACTGTAGAAGTGACACCGGACTCGAAGCTGGAGAGAATCGTGCGGGCCGGCGGGGAAGGGCACGGCTTCAGCCGTGCCGCCCAGACTGAAAAAAAGGGGGCTTCAGCCGCTGAGGGCCAGTCCGTTGTCGTTCCGGTGAATTCCAGCCATCACCAAGCTGCGAACGTTGTCGGCGACGGATTGCGCGCAGTCGCCCGCTCTCCGCAAGACGGAGTCATCGAAGCGCTCGAGGGCACGTCCCCGGATCACTTCGTGCTCGCGGTGCAGTGGCACCCCGAGCGGTCCGTCGATGAGGACGAGCCGTCGCGAGCAATCTTCCGTGCCCTGGTCGACGCCGCCCGAGTCAGGCACGAAAAACTAAAAGGAGAATTCGAGTCGGTCTGAAAGAAACAAGCCACGGATCAACAGGGATTCGCGCCGATCAATCCGAAAAAAATGAACTAGGTTTATTCCTGAGAATCGGTGCCAGTCCGCGGCTAGTTCTTCTTCTCTAGCAGCACGACGGCGTTCGCGATTGCCGCGTTGTCAGTGCTCAATCCTTCCGGCGTCTTGGCCTTGAGGCCGACGCAATCGGCGGAAAGACCCAACAATTCCGCCACATGCTCGCGAATAGCAGCGGCGTGCGGACCAATCTTGGGCGCGGCAAGAGTAAGCGTGGAGTCCACATTGACGACCGCGTAACCGGCGGCCTGTACCCGTGTCAAAGCCTCGCGCAAAAAAACGCCGGAGTCCGCGCCCTTCCACTTTGGATCGGACGGCGGAAACAGCGATCCGATATCAGGAGCCGCTACGGCGCCGAGCAGAGCATCGGTGAGCGCGTGCAGAAGCACATCGCCATCGGAATGGCCACTCAGACCTTTCGGATGAGCCACAGTGACTCCGCCGATCTTGAGTGGAACACCAGTTTTGAATTCGTGAGAATCCCAGCCGAATCCGATTCGCATTGCTGGTTGTTTTTCTTTAGTCTTCAAATCTCAATTTGCGCCTCATGAACCTGACTTCAAATAAAACTCCGCCAACTCCATGTCTGCCGGAGCGGTGATCTTGATATTTCTCGCCGATCCCATGACCACCGCTACCGCGTGGCCCGAGCGCTCAACCAGCGAAGCTTCATCCGTTCCCACAAATCCGTCGGCTGCGGCCTCGTCGAAGGCTTTCTTGAGCACGTCGTAGCGGAAGCCTTGTGGGGTTTGCGCCATGACTACACGCTCCCGCGGGAGCGTGGCCGTGATCAAGGCTCCATCGGATGTGCGCTCGACTTGCTTCACTGTGTCGACCGCTGGCACGCCCGCAATCGCCGCGCCGAATTTCTGGGCCGCCCGAATCACATCATGAATGATCTCTTCCGTAACGAACGGACGCACGGCATCGTGGACCAGCACGATGTCCTCGTTGGTCGCGGAAACGGAGCTCATCGCGTTGGCGACGGAGTGTTGGCGGTGCTCTCCGCCTTCCACCACGTGAAGCTTCTTCTGCAGAATGTCCTTGGCATCTTTCTCCAGGCGGGCGCGGAATCCCTCGATCTCATTCCCGCGCAGTGCAACGTAGATCTCCGACACCTCGAGACTGGCCACGAACTTGCGCAGAGTATGAATGAGAATGGGCGTGCCCCCAAGCTCAGTAAACTGCTTGGTAGCCCCAGGCTTCTTCCCCTTGGCACTCGGAGCCGAGGCCATGCGCGTCCCCAAGCCCGCAGCCGGAATGATTGCAACCACCTTCATAGCGGGCTGCAAGTATACGAGGGTGAGTGCGCGAGTTCAAATCGGCCTGGAGCGATCCGGGTTACGCTTTACCCTTTTTCGGCGGCTCCCATAGCTCGGTTCGATTCCCGTCGGATCCATGATCCAGGCGAGGCGGCCATAATCAGATGCGTATCTGTATGGTTACATAACTCGGATTGTCAAGACATGCGTGATGAGTTGTGCAAGCCTGAGCGATTCAAAGCGTGACGAGATACAGGATTTACTCTACCCGCATTTTGCTCACGTCGGAACTCTCTTTCCCACAGCACCGTGACGCATCGCGTGTCAGTATCGGCTGCTTCGCCCCAAGTTAAATAGTCTCAGTTACTTACATTGAACAAAACCAGAACGAACCTGGCAATCAACTTGCACATCCAAGGAGTGACTGCGTAGAAAAAGGCTTGCCGAGTTAGAGAGGATGATGTGAACAAAACTCGTTCCTGGTTCGAGCTCGTGACACCCTGCGCCGCTTCAGCCTTGGCAGTGGCTTTGTCGTGCGCCCTCCTTTTTGTTAGCGCCGCCGTCGCGTTCGCAGCTGCCGACGGTGGAAAGGCGGTCGAGGTTGCCAGTCGGGATACGGACAATGGGGGAAGAGCATTTGCTGGCCTGATTACCGACGATCACTGCGGCGCCAGGCATGAAATGGATTCTGGCATGAGTCCGGCGGAGTGCACGAAGATGTGTGTGCGGAAGGGTTCAAGATACGTGTTGGTCAAGGGCAGCAAGACGTACGCCCTCGCTGGGGACGAGAGTAAACTCGAGGGGCTAGCCGGTCAGCGAGCGACCATCGTCGGCGCTCTCACCGGACACACCATCAAGGTAATTTCGACAACCTCGGCACAGTAATCGGACGAATTGGAAAAGACCTTCGCGACCTCAATGTCAATAGGGCCGATTGTCCATAGAGCTTTGGATCCATTGTCTTACTCTACCGGACGCTCCGCGACGACTGGCGCGGTTTTCTTGGGGTCTCCGTTCGGGATCGCTGCGGATGTTGTCACCACCACGACCGGGCGCGGCTCCGTGCGAGCCATGATTCGCTCGTCCCATTTGCCAAAGATCATCTTTCCTGCCGTGGTCTGCAATACCGAGGTAACGGAAATGTCGATGGTCTTGCCAATCATTTTGCGGGCATTGTCCACGACCACCATCGTGCCATCGTCCAGGTATGCAACTCCCTGGTTGTATTCCTTGCCTTCTTTCAGGATGAACACCTTCATGGTTTCGCCGGGCAGCACGATGGGTTTCAGGGAGTTTGCCAGCTCATTGATATTCAGCACCGCCACGCCTTGCAGTTGCGCCACCTTATTAAGATTGAAATCGTTGGTGATGATTTTGCCTTCGTAGAGCTTGGCCAGTTCAATTAGTTTCAGATCCACTTCGCGGACTGCGGGAAAGTCGTCCTCAACAATTTGAATTTGTACCGATGCCATCTTCTGCAGACGCTGAAGAATGTCGAGGCCGCGGCGTCCGCGATTACGCTTCAGGGAATCAGCCGAATCGGCTACCAGTTGGAGCTCGCGCAGCACAAATTGTGGAGTCACGATGACGCCGTCCAGGAAGCCAGTCTCGGCGATGTCGGCGATGCGGCCATCAATAATGACGCTGGTATCCAGAATTTTGTAGCTCTTCCGGGATTGCTTCTCGCCGCCGAAAACGCCGCCCAGCGCCGCCAGATTGAGCAGATCGCCTTTGTTGGCGCCCACGATCAGTCCAACGTAGGCCATCAAAAGCATAACCATAATTTGCAGGAAGCTCTGAGTGTGCCCCGGAGGAATACTGTTGCGAATCACGAGGGCGAACAGGTAGGCACCGAAAATTCCGAGCACGCTGCCGATCGCGGCTCCGATCAGACGTTTCAGGCTCACCAAACGCAAGCGCCACTCGAAGGTGACGATCGCAATGCCGAGCAGTGCCCCAACTCCTGCATCCAGCTTGGGATCGAGACCGAAGGGCTGAATAAGGTAGCAAGTAACAGCAACAAAAATAACAAATAGTAGACGAACCGCTATTAAGTCCACGGATGGACCTCCTCGGAACCCACGTGCTTAAACTCCAAGTGGAGTTCCGCACCGGCCGCATAACCGCCGCATGTATTGCGGCCAGTGATCTATATGCGGAGCCTATGAATGAAACGGCTATGAAACTGCGCTCCGTTCTCTGTGCCTCAAATCTAGTCCCTAAAATCTGTCCAGAAATCAGACAGAGGCATCCTACAAATATTCCAGTGGAAGTATATACCTGATGGGAAGCCCGCGAGATTACGCAGGTCACAGTCCCCCAGGTGATAAGCAAACTGATCGAAACGTCGGGCGGATTGCTGGTAGACTTTTCGGGATATGAAAGCCATTGTCATCAGTCGGTTAGGTGGGCCGGAAGTGCTGGAAGTAGGAGACGTTCCAGATCCCGTGCCTAGCGCGGGACAAGAACTGGTCCAGGTGCGGGCTGGCGGGTTGAACTTCGCCGACTTCATGACCGCTCAAGGCGGCTATCCGGGAACGCCGAAACCTCCCTTAATCGCTGGCCGCGAATTTTGTGGCGCAAGGGAGAGCGATGGCCGGCTGGTGATGGGCTATACGCAGTGGGCAGCGTTTGCCGAGCGCGTCGCGGCCCGCACCGATTTGTTGTGGAAGGTCCCGGCGAACTGGACCGCAGAGGAGGGAGCGGCTTTCCCAGTGAACTACTTCACGGCGTACTTCGCCTACTGGAAGGCCGGACTCATCGAGCCGGCGAAACCGGTTGCTGGTGCTATTTCTCGAGTTCTGATTCACGCAGTTGCGGGCGGCGTGGGAACGGCGGCGGTGCAGATCGGAAAGCTGCTCGGCGTGGAAATGTATGGGACATCGTCTTCCGATGAAAAGCTTGCGCGAGTGAAGGGACTCGGCTTGCAGCACGGTATCAACTACAAAGAGCACGATTACGAAGAAGTGATCAAAGGTCTGACCCGGGGCTCCGGTGTAGACGCAGTGTTTGAAATGTTGGGTGGCGAGCACACCACCAAGAGCGTGCGATGCCTTGGGGATTTCGGCCGCGTCATCGTGTACGGAACTGCGACCGGTCAAAATTCGAAGCTGGACACACGGCTGCTTTATGCGAAGGGCGCGAGCGTGCACGGACTCTGGCTGACATATCTATCAGCTAAGCGGGAGTTGATGAACCAAGCCTGGCAACAACTTTCCGCCTGGACCTCGCAGGGCCACTTGCATCCCGTGATTGGGCACGCGTTGCCAATGGAACGTGTCGCCGAGGCATACCAATTACTAGGCGAGGGGAAAAACTTCGGGAAAGTGATTCTCGAGATCACGTAGGCTCGCACGGCCTAACACAGATCCGCTGTTCGCTTCCGAACGCGATGAATCCATTAGCGGACACCTGACGTCATCGCACGATGTACTTCTCGCTTGTAATCAGCACATTCTTGTTGAGTCTGTTGGAAAGCCGCGTGCAACGGGCATTCTTAGATGTGAGCTTTGTGAAAGTTTGTGAACTCGCGTAACAAAATGTGCGTAGTGATAGACAACAAATGTTGTGCAAGTCACAAGCTGCCTCAATTGCTAACGACGCTGCTGATGAAGCGTCCAAGTGAATAAGTGCGCTTTGTAGCAAGGGAACTAACTGGCTTCTAACGACGTATTAGACACAGTGAGGATGGAAGTTCGGACGACCAACCAGCCGAGCCGACTTTCAGGAAACAATTTCAGGGGTTAAGGGACTGGTTCACTCTCGGTTTGGCGGCCCAGGTGAACGCAATCCCTGCAGCAGAGAGCCCGCGGTCTTGCGGCCACGCGCTTTCTCCTTAACCCCGCGGCAGCATTGTAAGTCTTTCGCGGCAAAACGCAAGTTTTTCGTGCAAGACGAGTCCAGGCCGCCCACAAACGATTCCCGACGTTTATCGGGAAAGAAAAAGGAGTGTCATGAAATTCCAAAGTATCTCCAAGAGTTTGCTGGTGGGACTGGCTCTGTTGCTTGCGAACACCGCATTCGCGGCTGCCAACAAGGGATCGATGCAGTTGCTGGATCCGGTTACAGTGAGTGGGAAGCAATTGCCCGCAGGTGATTACTCGGTGCAGTGGGATGGCAGCGGTCCGAATGTTGAGGTGAACATTTTGAAGGGTAAGAAGGTCGTGGCCACAACCCCGGCGCGGCTGATTGACCTGAGTCAAAAACCAGCCAGAGACGCTGCCGTGGTGAAGAACAACGACGATGGCAGCAGGTCCCTGGCTGAAATTCACTTCGGGGGGAAGACGTACGGCCTGGCAATTGGCACCGAATCAGCCAGCATGGACGGTAGCGGCAGCAGCAAGTAGATCTGCTGCTGATCTAGCGCGCGAAACGGGGAGCCTCAAGCTCCCCGTTTGTTCTCGTAATCACCAATCGCGGTCGCCGCGGTTTTCCTTTGTGCCTTTCAGCGCAATCTTTTGCTCTAAGGTCGTATTCCGGTTAAGCGGGCCCGTCCCAGAAAGATAGTGCGCCCGTCCGCCAATTCGAGATAAATCGGTACCAGCATGCGGAAATGTTCGTTGACGTTGGATTGCGTCAACTGGAGACCAAACACCACAGCGCCGCTGGCATCGTTATCGAAAGTAGATTGGATGCTCTAGCTCGGTAGCGCCGTCCCCTGGACGTATTCATCGAAAAAATGGTTCCTCCGCCGAACGCAGCCATTTCCGGCGTCATGTGTTTTTCCACCACTGCCTTGAAGTCCTCGGTCGTGGCGGCACGGCCAGCGTACGTCCGCACAAAGTCCTGCATCGTTGCTTTGAAATTCTGGTCTCCAGTTTTGCGGTCCCACTCATCATGCGAACTGGGCAGGATATAAGCGCGCCAGGCGGACGAGGCGTCCGCCTCTACGGATTTTTCAGTACTTGGGCATTCTGGGATCGACGCGATCTGCCCAGGCCAGTATCCCGCCAGCCAGATTGTGCACCTTCTTGAATCCAGCCTGTTGGAGGAACGTGACCGCCTTGGCGCTGCGCACGCCGGAGCGGCAATGTGCCACGATCTCGCGGCTGGAATCAAGTTCGTGCACGCGCTTCGGCAGATCGCCGAGCGGGATCAAGTGTCCGTTGATATTGCAGATTTGATATTCATGGGGCTCACGCACGTCGAGTACGAAAAGGTCCTCGCCTGCGTCCAGACGCCGCTTGAGCTCTTCGACTTGTATTTCGGAAATTCCTGCTTCCACTGGTTTCTCCTGGCTTTTTTCTTCACCGCGAATTCCACAAAACTCGTTGTAGTCTATCAGTTTTGTGATGGTGCGATGCGTTCCGCAGGCGGGGCAGTCGGGATTTTTACGCAACTTGAGCTCGCGAAATTTCATACCAAGGGCGTCGACGAGCAGCAGCCGACCAATGAGTGGGTCACCCTTGCCAAGAATCAGCTTGATGGCTTCGGTCGCCTGAATTACGCCCACCAGGCCCGGCAGAATGCCCAGCACTCCACCTTCCGCGCAAGAGGGGACCAGTCCCGGTGGCGGCGGTTCGGAATACAAACATCGATAGCACGGGCCGTCTGCGGTCGCGAAAACGCTGGCTTGACCTTCAAAGCGGAAAATCGAACCATAAACGTTGGGCTTGCCGGTGAGCACGCAAGCGTCGTTCACCAGATAGCGGGTGGGGAAGTTGTCGGTGCCATCGGCAATCATGTCGAACTCGCGAAACAGTTCGAGCGCATTCTCGCTGCTCAGCTTAGTTTCAAACTTGCGAATGTTTAGAAACGGATTGATCGCCTTCAGCTTCTCAGCGGCAGAATCTAGTTTCTTGCGCCCCACGTCGGCTGTTGTGTGGATGATCTGCCGTTGGAGGTTTGTGTAATCGACCACATCAAAGTCCACGATTCCGAGCGTGCCCACTCCAGCCGCTCCCAGATAAAGCGCCAATGGCGAACCCAGCCCGCCGGCTCCAATACACAGCACACGAGCGGCCTTGAGCTTCTGCTGACCCCCCATGCCCACCTCGGGCATGATCAAGTGACGCGAGTAGCGCAGGATTTCGTCATTGCTAAGAGCGGCGACTTCGGGTTTCGCTTCCGTCGGTTTGACTTCGGTAATGGTGGCCATAAAACCTCTGTTCAGAGACGCTAATTTTAATGATTACGAATTGGACGACTAGAAACAACAACGGAACGGACAACAACAGCAGGCGCTGTGGCGAGGCATTCGGGAAGTGGTCCATCCGCAATTCATTGATTGGTACGGGTTCACCAGCCTCCGGCAATCGAAGGCACTATCGAAATAGTATCACTGTCCTTGATTGCGGTGGCCTCTTTTTGCAGGTAGCGGACGTCTTCGTCATTCAGGTAAACATTCACAAAAGAACGGAGTTTGCCGTCGTCGGCGTAAAGATGCCGCCGTAGTTCAGGATGCTTGGAAACCAGTCCGGACAAAGCTTCCGCGACGGTTCCGGCCTTAACCTCGACCGTCGGCTGCTTGCCGGCGTATTGGCGCAGAGGAGTAGGTATGTGGATCTTCGTCATCTTGGTAAATGATGCCGGAACGGAGCCCCGGGATTCAGTTCGTCCGAGACGTTGCAAGCAACGTCTGTACAGACGTATTTGACGCAATCCCTGTAGAAACGTAGCTCGCTCTGCTTATTCCACTTCGATCTTCTCGTCCACCAGTTTCTTGTCGCTCTCGTCGCCACCCGTTAGTTCGAACGAATTCGTCAGCGTTGCTTTCCCTTTCTCCACGCTCGTAATCACGTAAGAGCAACCCAACCAGTGCGCTTCAGCCAGATCAGTTGGCGACCAGCGCGCCGGGTGGTCGGGATGCGAGTGATAGAACCCAACGATGTCTTCGCCGCGCTCCCGGCCTTCCCGCTGGACGCGAACCAGTTCCCGCGGATCAATGTGATAGCGATTCTGAGGCGAATCTGTGCGCGTATTGCCGCAACGGGCGATGGATGTCACGGTGCGCACTTCCCCGTCCATCTGTCCCAGCAAAATCCCACAGCACTCATGGGGATATGTTTCCTCGCCGTGCTGGCGAAGGGACTCGTAATTCTTGCGCTCGATCTTCAACATAAAACCAATGACCACAGAGACACAGCGTCACAGAGAAGTCCAAAAGCAATTCATTTCATGTCTGCTCTGTGACGCTGTGTCTCTGCGGTGGAACGTCTGCTATTCCTGCCAGAATCTCTCGCTTAAATACTTGTCCCCTGAGTCGCACAGAATCGTCACGAAAACCGCACGCTCATTTTTCTTCAACTGCCGCGCCAGTTGCAGGCAGCCGACTACGGCCGCAGCCGCCGATATTCCCACCAGCAAACCTTCCTCGCGGGCCAAACCCTTGGCCATGGCATAAGCGTCTTCGGTAGAAATGCCAAGGTCTGCGTCGGCCAAAGAAGCATCGTAAATTTTTGGAACGATCGCGCTAGCCATGTGCTTGGTGCCTTCGATTCCATGGAAGGCCGAGTCCGGCTGCAGCGAAATACAGCGGATGCGCGGATTCAATTCCCGGAGCCGCCGAGTCGTCCCGACGAAAGTTCCACTCGTCCCCAGCATCGCCACGAAGTGAGTGATGCGTCCTTCCGTCTGTTGCCAGATTTCATTGGCTGTGCCATGGTAGTGAGCTTGCCAGTTGGCGTCGTTGGAATACTGGTCGGCATAGTAGTACAGATCCGGATGCTTGGCGGCGAGTTCGCGCGCCATGCGGATAGCGCCGTCGGAACCGTCAGCAGGATCGGTATAGATGATGTTAGCGCCGTAGGCCTGCAGGATGCGCTTACGTTCGACCGATACATTCTCCGGCATGCACAGCGTGACCGGAAAACCCTGTGCGGCGCCGATCATGGCATACGCAATGCCGGTGTTGCCGCTGGTCGAATCCAGCAGAATTTTACCGGATGTTAACTTGCCACTGGCCCGGGCTTGAGCCACGATGTTGGAAGCGGCGCGATCCTTGATCGAGCCGCCGGGATTAAGCCACTCAGCTTTGCCGAGAATCTCGACTCCGGGTAGATCGCTGCCGATGCGTGCCAGCCGGAGCAAAGGAGTATTGCCGATACGATCCACAGTATGCTGCCCCAAAGTGAGGCTGCTGAGCGGATCGCTCCCGTCTGCATGTGTCGAGGAACTAGGCACTTCCGCGATATTTGGAGACAAAGGCTGCATAAACTTCAAACTCGATGGCCGTGACCTACGTAATGTTCCTTAAAGGCGAAATTAAGCCTGAGCAACGACTCTTTGGATTATAAGAGAGACTGATTGGTTCCACCGAAGATGCGGGCAGCGTACCTTTTTCAAGGAGCCGCATCTAACCTAAGCGAGAACGAAGGACGAAATGGCATCGAAGGTAGAACAACGGACTTATGAAGAGGCGCTGGCCTGGCTCCGCGACCACGGCTTTGATCTGCTCGAGGCCCCGGGCACGCAAGGGCGCGTGTTCCTGAAGAAGTACAACGTATCCGCCGCCATCCAAAAAAACGGCGACGACGGGGTAAAGATCTTTGCCTATCCCGGCTACCTGATTGGCAGCGAAATTTCGAAGCTGGTCAACAAGGGATACCAGCAGTTCCTCAAGACCGCCAAGACCGAAGTCCCGGCAACCGCCGACCATCTGAAGGCCTTGCAACAGTTCACAGAAGAATTAAAGGAAGGCTTGGGCCTGCCTACGCTATACAACGAATCGCTCGGCACGGTCAGCGAATCGTATCAATACGATCGCGTCGAGAATCGCGACAAGCCAGCAGCCGAGCGGCCGAAGCGTCCCTGGGAAAAAGCCGGGGTCATGGCCGCCGCGGCGAAAAAGGGCCGCGCTTAGCAGGCAACCTTGAATCGCTGTGCCTCAATCGCTGGAATCACGAATGTCTTTCGTGATTCATCATCTAGCTTTAGGCTGTTTAGGACATCGTAGCCGTTGACTGCGCAGTTTTTTCCCGGAAGTCATGATTCCAATTCGCCTCTATACCATGATCTTGGGTGGCGCGGGCGCTCTGCTGGCCGCGTATCTCCTGCTGCGTCGCAAGCCCAAGGGCCCGGATGAGCTGGAACGGGAACGGCGGGCGTGGCTCGACCGCGTCGGCCGTATTACCGACGGAACCGTCATCGACGTTCAGGAAATGCAGCCCGAGGGGCGCAAGCCTGCCACGTTCCTGATCTTTCAGTACGACGTGGCTGGCGTATCCTACGAAGCCTCGCAGGACGTTACTTACTTGCGGCAACTGATCAACCTCCACTCCTGCCGCTTGGGCCTGCCAACGTCGGTGCGCTACGATCCCCAGAATCCAGGGAACTCTATTGTGGTTTCGGAGCGCTGGATGGGATTGAGGCAGTGAAGCTGTGAGCTCTTAGCCCTCAGCAAGCCTATATTGATGTTGTGGGATGGAGGTCGCAGTGCTAATTGCCACAATGGTTGGCGTGCGAAAGCTGAGAGCTGACAGCTGCCCTTCTAGCTTCCCGCTGCGAATCCGCCGCTGTGGGCCAAAGTGAGCCGCAGGAACTTATGGGGATTCACTGGAGTGTCATTAATGCGGACTTCGTAGTGCAGGTGGGGACCGGTACTGCGACCGCTCAGCCCGACATATCCGATCGTATCGCCCCGTCGCACAAACTGTCCGGGAACAACCGCATAGCTCGCAAGATGCCCGTAGCGGGTGGTAATTCCGTGACCGTGGTCAAGCGCGATCGCCCGCCCATATCCACCCATGAAATCGGCGAAAGTCACTACGCCATCGGCTGGAGCGACGACCGGCTGCCCGTAGGAAGCCGAGATATCGATTCCACTATGGAACGCACCTTCGCCGTTGAACGGATCGGTTCGCTCTCCGAAAGATCCTGTCACCGGACCTTCTACCGGCCAAAGGTTGGGAGCTGAATTGGCACGTAGCCAGTCCGCTGTCGTCACATTGCGCGTCAGGCCGAGAGAGATCCCAGTCGCGGCGGCGCCGCTTAGAGCGGTGTCTTTCAGCGCATAAAGCCGATCCAGGGAAGAACTAACTTGGGCGTCCTGAATGTGATCCGAAGCTTCTGATACCAGAGTAGGCTCCGACTTCAAACCGTAGAGGGAAGAAACTTCGCTGGCCAATGAACCCAGCGACGCGACCTGAATGTCTCGTTCCTGCGCGACCTGCTCCAGCCGCGAATAGCGGTTTTTCAGCTCGTCCTTCTGGGTTCGCAGCTCATTAAAGCGGGAGACCTTTAAAAGCATTCGCATGTAGGAACTGGCAATTCCGGTCAGGCTCAGGACCCCAATCGCCGCTCCTACAACTAATACGTACAAATAGTGGACTGGGATGGGTATCTTACGGAGTTGCCCGTCCTCGCCACGCGCTACGAAAAGTATGTAGAAACGCTTACGCAATATTTCCCCTTCGTTAAATAATCGGATCGACTATCGCGGCAGGTTCGCCGTGTAGATCCTAACGCCCGATCCCTGCGGCGATCCTACCTTTTCCCTTCGGGAATAAGGCCAGTAAATCGCTCCGTCCTACCGGAACCAGGGTCAGGCCCGAAATCTCTGTGCCTGCAATCCTAACCGCATGCGGCACTTAGCTCGGCCAGAGTATTTTGGAAGCAGCTTCGCAACGGTACCAAAGTAGATTCGTCCTGTCAACGACCCAGGGGGTTACGAAAGGCAGGCGGAACCCACGGTACCTGGGCGAGTTACCAGCAGTAAACTTCTGCAGTGTAAAGAACAATCCGGCATGGTCTGAGGGGTTGCAACCCTTGAACTCCTAGCAACGCTCACCAGTCGCAGTGGTTTGTTAGATGGATGGGAGTCGGCAGCGGTTGCCCAGCGGCAATGTCGGAATTCGTACCATATTTCGACGCGCCCAAGCCCCCCCGCTTGTATATGATTGAGCCACCGTGCCTCTCGCCGAAAAACTGCTCCTTTCTCGCATCCGAAGTCGCGCGACTCGCAGAAAAGGGATTGCGGCAGGCATCGGGGATGATTGTGCCATCCTGCAAATACCCGCCGGTCACCAAGCCTTGGTTACTACCGATTTCAGCCTGGAAGGGATTCATTTCCGGCGCGAGTGGCACTTCCCCGAAGTCGTTGGGCATCGCTGCCTCGCCCGCGGCCTGAGCGACATCGCTGCCATGGGAGGCACGCCCGTCGCCGCATTCTTGTCTCTTGCCCTGCCACAAAACCTGCGCCAACCCTGGGTTGACCGGTTCATCAAAGGCTTGCTCGGACTGGCCGAGCGGTTCAAGGTGAGCCTCGCGGGTGGAGATACGGCACAAAGTCCGGGCGGAATTCTGGCCGACATTGTAGTCATCGGATCGGTCCCCAAAGGGAAAGCAATCCGGCGCTCGGGTGCCCGCCCCGGAGACAGAATCTACGTAACCGGTGCGCTGGGAGGCGCCGCCGCCGCGCTGAAGTTGCTATTCTCCGGCAAGAAACTTCGGCAAGCCGATTTTCCCCGGCACTTCCGTCCCGTCCCCCGAATCGAGGTTGGCCAGTTTCTGCTCGAAAAACGTCTCGCCTCGGCCATGATCGATCTCAGCGACGGCCTCTCCACAGATCTGGGGCATATCTGCGAAGAGAGTGGTGTTGGCGCGCAGATCCAGGCCCCGGCTATAGCCCGTGCCAGCGTAGGGAAACCAGCCCACGAAGTCGATCTGCAGTTCGCTTTGCATGGCGGTGATGACTACGAACTGCTTTTCACGGTGCCTCGTGGCAAGCGAGTCCATCCCCGAATCGCAGGCGTCGACATCACCCAAATTGGCCACGTCACGCGCAACCAGCAACTCATCCTCATGAATGACCAAGGCGTGGGACTCGAACTGCGCGCCCAAGGTTGGGAGCATTTCAAACGGTAGGCCCGGAGATGGACTGTGCGGAGGCGGGTCTTTGACCCGCCCGCTCGAGGCAAAGCTCGTATCCGTTTTCTAAAGCACGTGACTTTCGTGCTACCCACGCCCCATCTTTATGTGTTGCCTGCCCCCCCAACGGGATTAATGTAGCTCTATGTTGTTCCCAAATTCCGTTCCTTCTGTGATCGCGTGTTGTCTGTGGCTAAGCGTCACGCTGAGCGCCCAACCCGCGTCCCTGCCTCCGGTGGCCAAGCCCGCTGTCGACAACGCCTTCGTCCAGAAACAATTCGGATCGACCTGCTCTCTTATCGGAATCGAGCCGCTCATCGCCGACTTGGACAGCGACGGCATTGAAGACATCGTCATCCCGGCCCGCTGCACCAATCCAATGATGGACCAGGTCGAAGACAGCTTCGTCGTCGTCGATCCCTACAACAGCTTCTTCGGCTACGGCAATCCTAAGATCACCACGCAATTTTCTTCGGACGATCCGGAACATCGCGGATACTCTCTGTTGGTGATTCATGGAGCCGGTGCCGAGGCCTGGCACTCAGCCACTCCCAAAGCGAAGTTCATCATCATAAATCTGCCCTTCAAGCAGGTCGTCGTGAAGAAATTGGCCCTCAAGAAAAAGAGGCTGATCATGGGAATCTTCGCCGAAGAGACCGGCGGCGATCAGGCGACATCCGTAGTTTTCTGGGATGGCAAGAGATATAAATACACGCCACTAGGCTCCAGCATGGAGTAATCGCAGTCAATGGAGGACGGGCGTCCCCGCCCGTCGAGCTGGGCGAACCCGGCAATGGTAGACATCGTCGTCAATCTCCACCTGATTTCTGATCCCCGCAACCCGCTATAATTCTCCCGCCATGAACCTCGAACAGAAACTGGCTGAACTGAAGAAGCGCGACCATCTCGCCGAAGACGGCGGCGGCGAGCGGCGGCGTGAAAAGCAGCACAAGGAAGGCAAGATGTCGGCCCGCGAGCGCATTGAGTTCCTGCTCGATGAAGCCACATTCGAGGAAACCGACAAACTGGTCACCCATCGCTGCAACGACTTCGGCATGGCCGAGCAAAAGTTCTACGGCGATGGCTTCATCACGGGATACGGGCGCATCGAAGGCCGCCTCGTCTTTGTCTTCGCCCAGGATTTCACGGTGTTTGGCGGATCGCTCTCCGAAGCCAACGCGGCCAAGATCGTGAAGATCATGGATCTCGCAGCCAAAATGGGAGCTCCGGTCATCGGCCTTAACGACTCCGGCGGCGCCCGCATTCAGGAAGGCGTCATGTCGCTGGCCGGCTACGCCGACATCTTCTTAAGAAATACGCTGTACAGCGGAGTGGTTCCCCAGATTTCCGCCATTATGGGCCCATGCGCCGGAGGCGCAGTTTACTCGCCGGCGATTACCGATTTTATTCTGATGGTCGACAAAACCTCGTACATGTTCATCACCGGCCCCGATGTAATTAAGACGGTCACCCACGAGGAAGTCACCAAAGATCAACTAGGAGGCGCAGAGACCCACAACGAAATCTCAGGGGTGGCCCACTTTAAAGCACACGACGACGCCGAGTGCCTGTCGATGGTCCGAGAGTTGCTCAGCTTCCTGCCCTCGAACAATCTCGACGACCCGCCACGCAAGCCCTGCACCGATCCCATCGATCGCGCCGATCCCGCGCTGGACAAGATTGTTCCCGACCAATCAAACTTGCCTTATAACATTAAAGACGTAATCCACGCCGTGGTGGACGACGGCTACTTCTTCGAAGTCCAGGAACACTATGCGAAAAATATCGTCGTGGGTTTCGCACGCCTGAATGGAAAGCCCGTAGGAATCGTAGCCAACCAACCCGCTTTTCTAGCCGGCACGCTGGACATCAACGCCTCCATCAAAGGCGCCCGCTTCGTACGTTTCTGCGACTGCTTCAACATCCCGCTGGTGACCTTCGAGGACGTCCCTGGATTCCTCCCCGGAACCAATCAGGAATATGGAGGCATCATCAAACACGGCGCCAAGCTGCTATTTGCCTTCGCCGAAGCCACGGTACCAAAGGTGACGGTCATAACCCGCAAAGCCTACGGCGGAGCCTATTGCGTCATGGCCTCCAAGCACATTCGCACCGACGTGAACTATGCCTGGCCCACCGCCGAGATCGCGGTCATGGGCCCGGAAGGCGCAGTGGACATCGTCTACAAACGCGAACTGGAGAACGCTGAGAACCGCGAAGCGGTTCGTCAAAAAAAGATCGAAGAATTCCGCGAGCGCTTCGCCAATCCTTACGTAGCCGCCGACCGCGGCTTTGTAGACGCAGTAATCCAACCCCGCGAAACCCGCAAAAAACTAATCCAGGCCCTGGAAATGCTAGAAACTAAGCGCGACAAAAACCCGCCCAAGAAGCACGGAAACATCCCGCTCTGAAGCACGGTGTGGAGCGGACACTCCTGTCCGCCGCCTCTGAAGTTGAGTTGCATTGCAGCAGTGCCGCCGACCCGTCACCGTCTGATCCGCAAAACAAAGATACCCTGAGGCTCTGAACCTACAAAGTGTGCAGATAAGCCAGCAGATCGCTGATCTGTTGCTGACTGAGAACCTGGGCGTAGCTAGGCATTTTGTTCCGCCCCATGCGAACGATGTCGGTGACCCGATCGTCATTGGCGGGCATCCCGCTCATCGGCAGATATTGGCGCTGGAACACGCCTTTCATGCTGGGCCCCTGCCGTCCCCGCGAAGAGTAAGGCGCATGGCACCGGTCGCAATAGTTGTCATAGATCCGGCGCCCTGCGATCTGCTGCGGGTTGAGTCCAAGTTCCGCGTCGCTCTTGCGCCGCTGAACATCACAACCAGCTAGCAGAACGAAGGAAACCAGGAAACAACCAGTAAACAGTTTCAGATTCTTAATTCTGGTCTGCCGCTTGAGCGGGAGGTGAATGCGAAGTTGCTCCATATTGTCCGTCGAAACCCGAAAACAAACCGCTACAATAGTAAAGCAAAGCCATGCCCAGCGCGGGAAGCGACGTGACGGCAAAACGAGTGACGGTAAAACGAGTCTACGAACGACCCGCCCGCGCGGACGGGAAGCGCGTGCTGGTCGACCGCCTCTGGCCCCGCGGACTGAGCAAGGCCCGCGCCGCTGTGGATCAATGGCTGCGCGATTTAGCCCCGTCCGACGCTCTGCGCAAGTGGTTCCATGCCCACCCTGAAGCCTGGCAGCTATTCCGCAAGCGTTATCTCAAAGAGCTGGCGCGTCCAGAATCCGCCGCAGCCCTCGATGAACTCTATCGTTTGGCCGACCGCCGAAAGAAGCTGACCCTGCTTTTCGCCTCCAGCAATGAAGAGAGAAACAACGCCGTGGTTTTGAAAGATCTCCTGGACGGAATGCGCAAGCCGCCAACCGGCACCGGCCCCGGCGGAGTCCGCGCAGTGCGCGATCGTCAAACAAAAAGAATGCGGAGGTGAAAGGAAGCGCTTAGCAGTTGGCAGTTTGCATTTAGCTCTTTGCCCGACGATTCCAGCGAGAGCGCCTTGCAGGGCTGAGTGCTAGCTGCTAATTGCTAGCAGCTACTTCTCCTCCACAATCGCTTCCACAACGCTGTCTATCGCATCGGGAACGCGTTTGTTGGGAAGGTTGAAATTGTTGGTGAGAATGGAAAACGCGATCTGCTGGCCGCGAACGGTCGTCGCATAACCGGAAAGCGTCTTGACTCCGCCGAGCGAGCCAGTCTTGGCATAAACGTGCGTCCGCGGATTAAGATTCGGGAAGCGATCCGCCAAGGAACCGTCGATCCCGGCTACCGGCAGCGTTCCCCGAAAGCTGGCACCCCACGACTGGCTCGCGGCATAGCGCAGCAACTGCACGACGGCGTGGGGCGTCACCAGATTTTGACGGGAGAGGCCGGAGCCGTCGTAAAAAAGATACTGGTCGCTGGGCACGCCGGCCTGGTTCAGAAAGCCGCGCAGCACTTCGAGCCCGCCTTCGACCGTGCCCGCGGTTCCTTTCTCTCGACCCAACAAGCGCAGCAGAATTTCCGCGTGAAGATTCTGGCTGACCTTGTTGATCACCCGCACATCTTCGATCAGCGGCTTGGACTGGTAGCTGGCCAGCACCAGCGGCTGATTGGGCAATGTGCGCGAAGGTTCATCACCGCCGCGGGCGGCCGCGGAAGCTGTGACCGTCAAAGTGGAAAGACTGGCCAATTCAGTGTGCCGCGTACGCTGTTTACCGTAGACAACGATGCTGCGGTTCTCCAGTAATTGGTGGAAGAGCGCCGCGGCGAATTCAGCGGGGTCTTCGATGGCGAGAGCTTCGTTGGTGCCGCCATCATCCAGCGGCACGTTGCCCCATACGGTGACCAACATGGATCCGGGTTCGCGGTTGATGAAAATTTTCCGGCCTGTGCCCGCAGGCGTAGTGATGATGCGGTTGTCGAGGCGATAGTAATCGGCGAATGGTGTGATGTTGACGAAAGCGTGCTCCCCAGCGCGATCCGCGGGGAGAATATTCACGAACACTACATTGTCGTTGATGGTGAGTGCGGAGACTGGCGCGCCGTCGGCGAGAACCAAGTCATCCTGACTCCAACCTTCACCGTAGCGCTCGAAGGCGAAATAAGAGTCGTCGGCGATGATGTTGCCATCGACGTACTTAACGCCTTTCTGGACTAGCGCATCCGCTAGTTGTTCAAGCACCTGAATGGGATGATCGTTGCGCGAGGTACGCAGGTTGTACGGCAATTCGCGGCCAGAAAGATTGGGGTCGCCGCGGCCGACCAGCACGAGGTCGCCGGTAAGGCGTCCATATTTGTCGAGAACTCCACTGGTCTCGACGGTGGTGCGCGACGTGTAATCTGGCCCGATCAGCGCGAGCGCAGCGGCAGTGGTGAACAGCTTGGTGTTGGAAGCCGGAGTGAAAAGCTTATCCGCGTTCTGGGCATAAATGATTTTTCCGGTGTCGAGCGACACCACTTCGATGCCCCAGAATCCGCGGGCGAGGTCGGGGACGGAAAGAATTGTGTCAATTCGTTTGGCAACGGAGTTATGCGAGGCGGCGGGGAGTTGTGGCGCCAGCAGTAGGCAAAAAAGAATCGCGAAATACGCGCACTTTCGATGCATCCAAGTAAACCGATTGTAGCACTGGCTCGGGTGGGTTCTCGCGCTCCGGGCGGCGGACTTGCTCAACGTCTGTCTACTTGTCACTTCGCTGCAAAACAGCCAGGGATTCTTTTGCCACCGTCAAGGTAGGATCAAGTTCAAGCGCTTGCTGATAAGCGACGCGAGCTTCGGTCAACTTGTTCATCTCCTGCAGTAGCATCCCAAGCTGGGGGATAGCTTTCGCTAGTCGGCTGGCTGGCAATACTTTGGGAAAGGTGACGAACCATCTCATCGGCTTGCCAAGGATCAAGCTGCAAGGTCTGTCGATATCATTTTTCGTGTCATTCAGGCTCCGTTTTACTCAGGGGAGTACGCCGCGAGTGCGCTGGCAATTTCGAGGTGTGCGCATCGCTGGGAAGCCAGTCTAGGTTTAGAATCGGGCCATGCGCCCGGTTTTTGAGTGGAATCTAGGCTCGCGCTCATTGCAGTTAGGGAAGCGTACGCTCGTCTTGGGAGTCATCAACGTCACCCCAGATTCATTTTCCGATGGAGGAGTGCATTTTGATCGCGATCGCGCAGTGGAGCACGGGATGCGCTTGCTGACGGATGGCGCTGACATCCTCGACGTAGGTGGAGAATCGACGCGCCCCGGAGCCCAGGTTCTGCCTTCCACGGAAACCGCTGGCAAGATTACTACACCGGCGGGGCAGCCTTATGCGGAGAGGCAGCCGGTCAGTGAGAAAGAGGAATTGGAGCGAGTGATTCCGGTGATCGCGGCTCTCAAGCAAACGCGGCCACAGACAGTGATCGCGGTGGATACCTACAAGGCAAATGTGGCGCGGGCGGCAGTTGAAGCCGGCGCAGAAATCGTCAACGACGTGAGCGGATTTCGTTGGGATCCACTGATGGTGAAGACGGTGGCTGGGTTGAAATGCGGCGCCGTGCTGATGCACCTGCGCGGCCGTCCGGAGGATTGGCGTACTTTGCCGCCGGTATCCGACGTGGTAATGCTGGTGAAGCGTGAACTGCGGGCGTGGGCCGATGTTGCGCTGTTAGGAGGAGTGAAGCGGGAGCGGATCGTGCTCGATCCCGGTTTTGGATTCGGCAAAAGCTTTCAGGAAAATTACCCCCTGCTCAAGCGCTTCGACGAGTTGCACGAACTGCGGTATCCGTTGCTGGCGGGGATATCGCGCAAGTCTTTTATCGGGCGTGCGCTGGCACGCAATGGAAACGATGCGCTAGTAAGCGACCGGCTCTACGGCACACTCGCGGCGGAGACGGCGGTCATCCTGAAGGGAGCGCACATTATTCGCACTCACGATGTGCGAGCTTGCCTCGACGCCGTTCGGATTGCGGATGTGGTGGTTAGCTGAGGTTCATAGGTTCAGATGGGACAATACAGATACCGCGAACCAAGTCTTAAAACCAAGCTTTTGGGCTTTGTCGGTGGAACGTTGTTAGTGGCAGCTTGCCTCGACGCGATCGCTCACTTCTCAATGGATATTATCAGGGCGCATTACAGGGGGGAAATACTGGGGTCTCGGATTAATTTTCATGATTGCCCCATCTGGAAATTCCTACATACGAAAGGCGGTAACACTGAATCAGATTGCATCGGTCCGTGACGTCTTCAGTGGTGGAAGACGCGGCGCTGCTATAATAGAGAATTGCGCTCATGAGCAAGAAGCGTTTAGTACGATCGACTACGGTGCTTTGTGTCCGGCGTGAGGGCCATGTAGTGATGGCTGGCGACGGGCAAGTCACGCTGGGCGAAGGCGTGATCAAACATACCGCCAAGAAAATCCGCCGTTTATACCAGGACAAGATTCTGGCCGGATTCGCGGGCTCGACTGCGGATGCATTTTCACTCTTCAGCCGCTTCGAAGCCAAGCTGGAGCAGTATCATGGCAACATCGGCCGGGGAGCGGTGGAACTGGCGAAGGATTGGCGGACGGACAAGTTCCTTCGGCATCTGGAAGCGTTGCTCTTGGTCTCCGACAAGGAGCAGACTTTCCTGTTGAGTGGCCAGGGCGATGTGATCGAGCCAGATGGCGGGATTGCGGCAATCGGCAGCGGCGGGCCGTATGCACAAGCAGCAGCGCAGGCGCTGGCGGCGCACACGCAACTCTCCGCCCACCAGATTGCGGAAGAGGCGATGAAGATTGCCGGCAACATGTGCATTTACACGAATGACAAAGTGACGATTGAAGAGCTTTAGTCGTTAGTCGATGGCCGTTGGTCGTTTGCCAAACCAATTCAGACTAACGACCAACGACTAGCGACCAACGACTGATTTATGGCCATTTACCTACCCGGAACCGTAGACGAAGAACAGATTGCTCTCGACGAACTCACGCCGCGTGAGATCGTCGCCGAACTCGACAAGCACGTCATCGGACAGAAAGACGCCAAGCGCGCGGTGGCGATTGCGCTGCGCAACCGTATGCGGCGCCAGAAGCTTGCGCCGGACCTGGCCGAAGAAGTGATTCCCAAGAACATCATCATGATCGGTCCCACAGGAGTAGGGAAAACCGAAATCGCCCGCCGGCTGGCCAAGCTCGCCAACTCACCTTTCCTCAAAGTGGAAGCGTCGAAATTCACCGAAGTCGGATACGTGGGGCGGGATGTTGAGTCCATGATTCGCGATTTGGTTGAGATTGCGATTGAGATGGTACGTGAGGAAAAGCTTGAAGACGTGGCAGACAAGGCCGAATTGAATGCAGAAGAACGCTTGTTGGATATCCTCTTGCCACCGCCCGCCGCGGTTCGCCCCCCGGAGTCTGCGCAGGCTGGTTTCATTCTGGAAGGAACGACTTCATCTTCATCTGGCGAATCGCAGAGCCGCACCCGCGAAAAGCTTCGCCAGCAATTGCGCGAGGGCAAACTGGACGAACGCACAGTCGAAATCGACGTGCGCGAGCGTGCGTTTCCATCTTTCGAAATCATCTCCAATCAGGGTGTCGAGGAGATGGACGTCAACATCAAGGACATGTTGCCCAACATTTTCGGCCAGCGCACGAAAAAGCGAAAGATGAAGGTCAACGAGGCGTTTGAGTACTTGATTCAGGAAGAAGAGCAGCGGCTGATTGATATGGATCAAGTAACACGCACAGCCATCGATCGCGTAGAGGATTCTGGCATCATTTTCCTCGACGAGATCGACAAGATTGCAGGACGGGAAAGCGGCCACGGACCCGACGTTTCGCGTGAAGGCGTGCAGCGTGACATTCTGCCCATCGTCGAAGGAACCACGGTCAATACTCGCTATGGCATGGTTCGGACCGACCACATTCTGTTTGTAGCGGCGGGAGCGTTCCACGTTTCCAAACCCAGCGATCTGATTCCGGAGCTGCAAGGCAGGTTCCCGATTCGTGTTGAGTTACAGTCGCTGACCATGGAAGACTTCATCCGCATCTTGACTGAACCCAAATCCTCTCTGGTGAAGCAATACACTGCGCTGCTCGAAACCGAAAATGTAAAACTGGAATTTACCAAGGATGCGCTGGAAGAGGTTGCCCGCTTTGCCTTCCGGGTGAACGAAGGCACGGAAAACATCGGAGCGCGCCGCCTGCACACCATCATGGAACGCGTGCTGGATGAGATCAGCTTCGACGCCCCAGACAAAAAGGGCGAACATTTTAGAGTTGACGCTGACTACGTGCGCCACATGCTGGCCGACATTGTGAAGGATCAGGATCTGTCGCGATACATTCTGTAGGGTTAGCAATCTGTCTGCGAGAAATTGCCGTCTGGTAATCTGTTCTTCTGCCGATGAGGCAATCCATTGCGAAACTAATGTTATTGCTGTCTGGCACTGCTGCCCTTGCGAGCTGCGGCGTTCCCGGTATCCCTAAGCCTCCATCGTTGGATCTTCCCCAGCCGGTCACGGATCTTCGGGCCGTACGCAAGGGCGACAACGTTCACCTCGATTGGAATGTACCCACCGAAACCACGGATCGGCTCGCGGTGCGGCACCTAGGCCCGATTCGAATTTGCAGAAGTATGGATGCCGCTATGGGCGAGTGCCCGAATCCCGTGGGCGAAGTTCCTGCGCTGCAGCTTCCCGGGACAGGCCCTCAGACCAAGTCTGCGAAGACTAGCGCGACGATGCAAGCGAACTACACAGATCGCCTTCCGCGAAGCCTCCTGGTCGAGAATTCTGGTGCGCGGATTTTTTATGCGGTTGCGGTGCTCAACAACAAAGGCCGGAGCGCTGGAATATCGAATGTCGTGGCAGTTCCGGCGGTTCCGGCTTTGCCCCCGCCTTCGGACTTCCGAGCTCAAGTCACTGCGGAAGGCGTGATCTTGAGTTGGGCCAGGATTCCACTTGCGTCTGAGACTCCCGAGTTGCGACACGTTTATCGCGTGTATCGTCGCCCGGGAAACGGAAATACGGACACGGTCGTAGGAGAAGTACCGCTGGACGAATCATCCGCCACAGAGCTTGTGGATCATAGCTTCGAGTGGGAGCAAACCTACTTGTATCGTGCGACCGTGGTCACCGTGATCCACGAAGAGGGAAAAACCGAAACCCAGTTTGAGGGCGATGACACGCCCGCGGTCAGAGTGTTTGCTCACGATGTGTTTCCGCCCGCGGTGCCCACTGGCTTGCAGGCAGGGTTTTCGGGCGTCGGTCAGCAACTGTTCATCGATTTGATCTGGGCTCCGGATACCGATGCGGACCTCGCGGGTTACAACGTCTTCCGCCATGAAGCAGGCGGCGAACCAGTGAAAATCAATGCAACAGTGGTGAAGATGCCGGCGTTTCGCGACATGAACGTTGCGTCTGGAAGGACTTACTTCTATTCCGTTTCAGCGGTCGACGTACGTGGGAACGAAAGTGCGCGGTCGCAGGAGGCGAGCGAGGCTGTACCATAAGGCAGCAGTTAGCAATTGGCACTTAGCATTTGGTCCTACGACTTAGCCAAGTGCTAAATGCCAAGTGCTAAAGACTGGGATTTCTTATGAAATATTGTCGATTCGAACTTAACGGACAATCTCATTACGGCTTGGTTGAGGCCGTCGCCGGCGTGGAACAGATCACAAGACTGCTGCTGAAGCGGCCGGAGGAAGCCGACGGCGACATCGAGGATCTGCCCTCCAAACGCATGGACCCGCTTTCTTTGGCCGAGGCGAAGTTGCTCGCTCCGGTTCGCCCGTCGAAGATCGTGTGTGTGGGCCGGAACTATCGCGAGCACGCTGCCGAGTTGGGCAATGAAGTGCCGAGTGAGCCGTTGCTCTTCTTCAAACCTCCGTCGTCCTTGCTTGCGCCCGGCGGCGAAATCCGTCGGCCAAAGCTTTCGCAGCGTGTCGACTTCGAAGGGGAACTCGCAGTTGTGATCGGGAGGAAATGCTACAAGCTGGGCCCGGACGAGGACGCGCGTCCCTACATTCTCGGCTACACCTGCCTCAACGACGTGACTGCGCGCGATTTGCAAAACAAAGACGGTCAATGGACTCGCGCCAAGGGCTTCGACACCTTTTGCCCGGTCGGCCCGGTGGTGACGGAGGAGATTAATCCGTGGACCGGCGTTGGGGTTGAGACGCGAGTGAACGGAGCGGTCCAACAGCAGGGCAATACCCGGGATTTCATTTTTTCACTCGGTGTCGTCATGCGATATATTACGCAGGCGATGACGCTTGTTCCCGGTGATTTGATCGCGACCGGCACTCCAAGTGGCGTTGGACCGGTGGTCGCCGGAGATGTGATTGAAGTCAGCGTCGAAGGCGTGGGGAGTTTGAGAAACCCAGTAGTCGACGAATAGATCTTTCTTGATGGAGGACGCCCGTCTTCCAAATCGGGATTGTGATGCTTACTTCTTCACTCGTACTTGAACTGAGGTCCCTTCCGGGAGATTGCCATCAAGTAACTCGATCTTTCCTTCGCGGACGATTCCGTCGAACTCTTGTCGGGCTCCTGGAATGCCTCCCGACGACGCGGGTAAGGGCGCCCGCGCACCACGTCCCATGCCTTTGTCCATAGCGGCGTTGGCCAGGCCGTCGGCTTCTTCGTTGTGTCCGCGAAGAACGTGCCCGATGGAAAACCAGGCGAGTTTTGCGATCAATTCCTTGGCGCGTCCGTGGAGGTCTTGCAGAGCGGCATTCTTCACTTTGTAGATGCCTTTGATTTGCCGTACCAACAACTCTGAGTCGCTGATCACTTTGAGCGCCTTGTGGCCGTTGGCTACCGCGTACTCGAGCGCGGCAATCAAGCCCTGATACTCCGCAAAATTATTGGTTTGATGGCCGAGATATTCGCTGAGCGCGGCAACTTTTCGACCGGTCTCATCTTGAATGACGACGCCGTATCCGGAAGGTCCGGGATTGCCTCGCGCCCCACCGTCGCTGAAAGCAACGAGGTGGTGTGCGGGTGGATTTTCGTGGGCGCTGAACAGTTCTTTGGTAGTACGAGACTGGGAGTATGAGGGCATGGCGAAAGTTTACACTTCGGTTGTTGACTCTGCCGAGCTCTGCTCGGCGCGCACGGGGGGACGCCCGTCCTCCATTTATTTCAAATAGTGGTCGAACCATCCCGTCAGGCGATCGAGGACATCGCGCCGGTGCTCGGCTTGGAGGAACTCGTGTCCTTCGCCGGGATAGATGACCAGCTGCGTTTCCACGCCTAAGGTTTTCAGCGCCCACCAGAACTCACGGGATTGCGGCATCGGGCATTCTCCATCGTACTGGCCAACCAGCACGAGGGTGGGTGTCTTCACATTTTTTATGAATGTAATGGGTGCGCTCTTTGCATAGATTGCGGGATCATCGTATACGGTCGCGCCGAAATAAGGGGGCATCCATTCATCAATATCGTTTTGACCATAGTAGCTTTGCCAGTTCGCGAGTCCGGCGCCCGCCACCGCTGCGCGAAAACGATTGGTCTGGGTCACCGCCCACATGGTCATATAGCCGCCGTAACTCCAGCCCGTAATGCCGACGCGGTTGTTATCGACCGGCAGCGTTTTTACAACCTCGTCGACACCCTTCAAAATATCCTGAAAATCGCCATAGCCAAAATCCTTGACGTTCGCAGCGGTAAACTTTTCTCCTTGCCCGAAGCTGCCGCGAGGATTCGGAAAGAGCACGAAATATCCATGGGTGGACAGGTCGTAGGTATTGAAGAATGCCTCCGGCCATCCGACATGCGCCTCCCCGGCCGGGCCGCCGTGCACGACCACAACCATTGGGTAGCGCTTGTTGGGATCGTAGTCGGTCGGATACATGAGCCACCCTTGGATCTTCATATCGCCATTTGACCAATGGAGGCTTTTCAGTGGACCCCAGGCTGGACGGATGCCATCATTTATGCCAGTGACTTGTTTCCACTCCCCGATCGGGCCGGCCCAGATTTCCGGCGGGTGCGTAGATGAACTCCGAATCACTGCGGAAGACTGGCGATCTGCCGTGAGAGAAACCGTAGGTCCGCCCTCAGCCTCCATAGAAATGACTTCGGGTCCAGTCCAGGCTACCGAAAGTTTGCCGCTGGGCAAATCGACCCTGGAAACGCCGTCCAGACCATCGACGTTTTCGGTAAACAGAATTTTGCTCGGCGATTCCCAATAGAGCCACGAAGGCGAAGCGGCAATTTGAGGGGTCACGTTGTGAGCATCTCCTCCGTTTGCTGACACGGTAAGAATGTCGCCACCGATCGACCCCTCATCGCTCATGAGCCCGCCAATGAAAGCGATGGTCTTGCCATCAGGAGACCAGCGCGGAACCGCGATCTGCAAAGAAGGTTTGTAAACTGGCTTGAGTTCTCCGTTTTCTGCGTTCAGCGTGTAGAGTTCGGCGACATACCAATTGGAATCGCCCGCGCCATGCGCCGCAATCGCAGCGAAACTCTTGCCATCCGGTGACCAGTCGTACTGGTAAACGTACATGTCCGGCGGCGAGAGCTGGCGTACTTTACCCGAGCCAAGATCCACCAGGGTCAGCCGCTGTTCGTAAACTTTCTGATCGATGACTCCGGTCTCGGGCACCATGGGCATTAAGGGACCAGCTACCCGGGGCGCATTCTCCGTAAACAAGAACGCCAGCGTTTGTTGGTCAGGAGACCACGCGGGACCGGCCAGGTAGCCCTTAACGCTGGTCAGCTTGCGAGCGCTGCCACCTTCCACGTTCGCTACGTAAAAATTCGATTGCCCTTCACCTTCAACATCGGAAAGAAAAGCGAGGTGCTTGCTGTCGGGCGACCAGGCGATGGTGTCCTCACTTGCGGCATGAACATCGCTGCCCGCGGAGATACGTTTTGGCTTGGCACCGGGAGACTTGAGGTCCTGAACGTAAATAGCGGAACCATTCTCTGAGGATTGCACCCAAGCCACGCGATTTCCATCCGGCGAAATGGCCACCTGATTGAAGTCTCGGACGGCGGGGCTGGTTTGCGCGCGTACGCCAGCAACTACGCCGAGGCAACCCACTATCAGACCTACCCGAAATACGTGCCTTATCGACATCCCACGGTTTCTCTTCATTTCAACGTTCCTCGAACTAAGTGATGAGCTGGCTGACTTGGAGGACGGGCTCTCATCCGCCCAGCCGGGCGGGGACGCCCGGCCTCCATGGGCATTCTTCGGGTTCATCTTCCGGCGGCCAACCGGGTCGCTAAACGCGGCGGCAGGTCGGCGGCCAGAATACGATCCTGCGCCTTCTTCAGATTGTAGGGCACACGGTAGAAAGCAACGATGCGGGCGTCAGCCTCGTAAACGGCGAATCCCGCCCGCCAGTCGCCATCGCGTGGCTGTCCCACGGAACCGGGATTGACCAGATACGGCTGATTGTTCTTGAGAGGGAATTCAGACCTTTCGATTTGTCCGACCGTCTTGTAGGCGGGATGAATGGAGTTGATGTGATCGCCATTCAACATAAAGCTTCCCTGCAAATGGGTGTGCCCGAAGAAGGTAACCATAGTTGGAGCCACCATGAGCGGTTCCACCGCGTCGCCCACCGTCACTACGTACTCATCTTCGTCGGCGGGCGATCCGTGCACAAATTGGGCATCCGAAAGTCCTTCAACCGCAATTGGTCCCTGCGGCAAAGAACGGAGCCACTCCAGATTTTCCCAGCTAAGCTGATCGTGGGTCCATGACGAAGCCAGGGCGGCCACGGGATTGAAATCCTTGATGTCGATCAGGCCGCACACCGCTTTGTCGTGATTGCCGCGGACGAAGACCTTCCCCAATCCGCGCGAGCGCTCAATGACTTCGTTCGGACTGGCTCCGTAGCCAACAATGTCACCCAGATTGACCACCAGGTCGTAAGGCGGCGCGGCCGCGAGGCATGCCTCCAGAGCTTCGAGATTGCTATGAATGTCGCTTAACAGAAGTACGCGCACTGTTCACCGGGCAGAATGGCGATTATAGACCCACAAGCGCAAAGCACGCGCGGTGTTTCTTATGAATTGATCACCGGGCAGCGTGCCCAGTGACCCGGAGACACCTCAATCAACGGTGGCAAACTGTGCGCGCACTCCGCTATGCGAGAGTCACAGCGAGGCTCAAACGGACATCCGGGAATAAACGCCTGCATGGGTGGCACCGTCCCTTCGATAGTTTGAAGAGCACGCGTGCGATCCGTTTTCAGCGTGGGTACGGCATTTAGAAGTCCCCTCGTGTAGGGATGCGCCGCTGCATGGAAAATTTCGCGCTTCGATCCCAGTTCCACAACGTTGCCCGCGTACATTACCGCGATGCGATCGGCAACTCGTGACACCACGGCGAGATCATGCGAGATGAATAGCATGGCCAGGCCGAACCTGGCCCGCAGGTCGGCGAGCAGTTTGAGAATCTGTGCCTGCACCGTGACATCCAGAGCCGTCGTGGGTTCATCGGCAATCAGCAACGCAGGTCGATTCACAATGGCCATCGCAATCATGATGCGCTGCCGCATGCCCCCGGAAAGCTGGTACGGATAATCGCGGGCTCGTAGAGCCGGGTTCGGAATCGCGACATCTTCCATCGCCGCAACCGCACGCTCCCAGGCCGCCTTCTTGGTCATCTGTGCGTGCACGGCGACGGCCTCGGCGATCTGTTCGCCGACCCCCATGACTGGATTCAGAGCAGTCATGGGCTCTTGAAAAATCATGGCCACCTGCGATCCCCGCAGGTTCCGCATTTCTTCGTCGGGAAGACGCAACACATCATGGGCTGAGCCGTTCCCGTTCGTAAACAGGATTTCTCCCACGACTCGCGCCTGTGGGGGGAGCAAACGCATCAAGGCAAGTGAAGTGACGGATTTCCCAGAGCCGGATTCACCGACTAGGCCCAGAACTTCGCCGGCAGCAAGGGTCAGGCTAAGATCACGAACCGCAAGCAGGGACGGTGCCGAAGTCGAACCCTGGGTTGGGAACTCGACGGTAAGACGCCGGACATCGAGCAGCGGAGGCACGAGGCATATCCTAGCAGGGCTGATATGCCTTCGTGCGCTTCGCGGCCAAGTCCGCGACCGATTGGTCCATCCGTATCGGCCTCCGTCAATCGTTGTCTGGGTCTTCGGGTGTGCTCTTGTCGTTCAAGAAATATTTGGCGTCGTGCGGTGCCGGAATCTTCTTGAAAAGATTGTGCCGGTGAAAGTCGAAGCAATCGGATAGATCGTCAGCCAAAGCATCGGCGTATCTGAGCGAAGGCAAACGGTAAACCTCTTCGATGAAATGCAGAATGCTGCCGAAATCATGGGTGACGTGAGAGACATAACCCTGCCTCGCAAACGGCGACACGACGATCAGCGGCACGCGAAAACCATATTCGTACGAGTTGATGATGGTCGGGGGAACGTGGTCATACCATCCTCCCCAATCGTCCCAGGTGATGATGATGACGGTGTTGTCCCAATATTGGCTCTGGCCGATGGCGTTGACAATCGACGCAACCCAGGACGGTCCGAGACCTTGATTGCCTGCGGGATGATCTGATTCCTGACCGGTTGGAATCACCCAGCTAACATTGGCGAGTCGCCCGTTGGCGATGTCGGTCAACACCTGGGCAGGCTTCAGAACAACGTCATTGGCCCAGTCCGATCCGAAACGCAAATGCTGAATCGCATTCGGCCCGGTCCAGATGGACCCTGCCGAGGGGGCGTAGTAGCGCCAACTAACTCCGGCATTGTCGAGCAGGTCGGCCAAGGTTTGGTGATCGAAGCATGGATACGCCTTCAGGGCTTCGTTACCATTGGGATCAATCATCCTCACGAATTCGGCTGACGGAGCGGCGCACCCAGTATTGTTACCCGCACCCGTAACTCCGCCCGGATTCTCCGCAGCGAACAAATCGCTGTTGCTGCTGGGCGCGGAGGTTCCGGAAATAATGAATTGGTGAGCCGGAAAGCTGGGCCCTTGATTGGTTTGGAACATGCGATCGCCGAAGGTGTACTGTTCAGCCAATTGAAAGTAAGGATTCAGGATGCCGGTCGAATTGTCGACATATTTGAACTGAGGATTGGCGGGCGGACAACCCGTGGCACCCTTTTGGCAAGTCACCCCAATCTTGTCGGCTCCAGTCATGTTTCCGTTTGCGTACATGGCCACGAAAGCAGAATGCGCGTGACTCAGATCGTAGTTGTTCGCCAGCGGTACGGCCGTCAGCGGGATTGTCTGACCCTGAGAATTCACCCCGCTAGTGGCGATGTCCGCACCTGGCAGGAAGTTTGGGTTGCTGCCAAACAGGTTGTCGGGTGAGCGATTTTCCTGAAAGATGACGACCACGTTCTGAATGCCGTGCTGGTGATCTCGAGGAGCCTGGGCGTACACAGCGGTTGTACCGAGTGGAATCAGCAGTGTGAGGATCGCAGCGACAAGTTTCATGTGGCCTCCTGGGATTTGGCGTCACTCAAAACGGTCATCCCCAACGAAAGGAGGCCGGGAAGTCGGGCTCGGTCCGCCAAGTTACACATAAATGTGCCCCAAGGGTACTCGCCTGTCAAGAATAAAGGGGGTTTGCATTCCGTGTCGGGCGCGGCTTTCGGGCTGCGAAATGAGGTCTTAAAGAGTGTCGATCAGGCCTCTTTCTTGACCCGAGTGAGCGGCCCGCAAGATGAAAAATCATGCACATTGACAGCGCGCGAACCCTCGATGTATGTTCGCCCGAGGACTGAACCACTACTGCGCCTCGTTGCTGCCGAGAAATGTACTCCCCATTTGGCGTCACAACCGAGCCGCGAATATTACAGGCCTAATCTGAATAAAGACAATCCGATGAATCGAATCGCCGTTGTGCTTCACAGTCGCAGGAACAGGTTTGTCTTCTTCGCTGCCCTGGCGTGTGCGATTTCTCTCGCCATGGCCGCACCGCTTCAGGCGCAATTCTCCCTGATCAAGATCAGCACCGACAGCTTCCATAACTCTGACAGCCAGCACAAGACCGAAGTTGAACCTGATACTTATTCGTGGGGCTCAACCATGGTTGCGGCTTTTCAGGTGGCTCGTATTTCCGGCGGCGGTGGCGCCGACTTGGGATTTAGCACTTCCACCGATGGTGGCAAAACCTGGACCTTCGGTTATCTCCCAGGACTGACCGTCAACTACAAGAACGGATCCTACCAGGCCGCGAGCGACGCCTCGGTGGTGTACGACGCGAAGCACGGAATGTGGCTGATTTCCAGTCTTCCGATCGGCAACTCGGGGGTCAATATTGCCGTCAGCCGTTCTAAGGACGGGATCCACTGGGGCAACCCGATTCCGGTGGATAGCAGCGGCGGAGACGACAAGAATTGGATCACGTGCGACAACACCGCCACCAGCCCCTTCTATGGCAACTGCTACACCGAGTGGTCTGGCGTTCTGATGAGTACCTCCACCGACGGTGGATTGACCTGGGGGCCACCCAAGGGAGCAAACGGCGCCTTTGGAACGGGTGCCGAACAACTCGTACTACCCAACGGCACCGTCGTCGTCCCCTTCCTGGGTAATGGAATGCAAGCCTTCACTTCAACCAACGGTGGCGCCAGTTGGGGCCATACTGTGACCATCTCTCAGGTCAACACCTTCCAGGGAAACAGTAGTTTGCGGAGTGTCGGCCTGCCTTTTCCATCCACCGGCATCGATAAATCGGGGAAGCTTTACGTGGTGTGGTCGGATTGTAGTTTCCGGACAGGTTGCAGCACGAATGATCTGGTGATGAGCACTTCGACCAACGGAACGAAGTGGACCACCCCAGCTCGCATTCCGATCGACAAGCTCAACAGCACGGTGGATCACTTTATTCCCGGGTTGGCTGTGGATCGTGCCACCTCCGGCAAGACTGCCCATCTCACGACAACTTACTACTACTATCCCGCAGCTGGCTGCAGCGATTCCACCTGCCAGATAAACGTTGGCTTCACCACATCCCGGGATGGAGGCAAGACCTGGACCGCCGGAAAACAACTGGCTGGACCGATGAAGATAAGTTGGCTCCCCAATACCTTTTCTGGACCAATGCTTGCCGACTACCTCTCGTCGTCCTACGTCGATGGCAAGGCATTTGGAGTATTCATGGTGGCTAAGGCTCCTTCGGGAGGCCTCTTCAGCCAGGCTGCCTACACAACAAAGCAGGCGCTCGAGGCTTCGGCTGACGAGCCGCGCTTCAGTTCGAGAGGCGAAAAACGGATACCCAACGCTCATGCGGACCGGCCATTCCCCAGGTCCCAGGGTGAGGAAAGAGCAACTCCTCCGTCGGGCGATGGTGTGCAGAAATAGCGAGGGTCTCTTACACCGCCGGTGCAACATACCGGCGGTGTTTTGTTGATGATTCCACCGGCGGTGCGCACCATTCTTGCTGTCAATGTGAAATACGCTTCACATTGACAGCGCGAGAGGAGCGGTGTACGCTCGCCGAGCGTCACTACTACCGCGTCTCGTTGCGTCCTCAGAATGCGCTCCCATTCAAACCGCGGCGGTCGTTGCGGGTAAAACTCCAGCGTACAAGGATAATCCGAATGAAACCAACGTTCCTCAGGCCTCAGAGTGGAAGGACCATGTCTTCTTTTTTTACATCTATGTTGGCGTTTTCAATCGCGCTGGCGACGCTCATTCCTGCACGTGCGCAAACCAATCTCGTAAAGCTCAGTACGGATACCTTACACAACTCCGACAGCGAACATCACACCGAAGTCGAGCCAGATACCTTCGCTTGGGGCTCTACGATCGTGAGCGGTTTCCAGGTCGCACGCGTTCCCGACGGCGGTGGCGCTGACGTTGGGTTTGCTACTTCCACGGACGGAGGCAAAACCTGGACCAGCGGCTATCTCCCCGGCCTAACGGATAACTACAAAGGTGGGAGTTTCACGGCGGCGAGCGATGCTGCCGTTGCCTACGATGCAAAACACGGCATGTGGCTGATTTCCACTCTTCCACTCATCAACAATAACGGAGAAGCTGTAGCAACCAGCCGCTCGACCGACGGAATCCACTGGGGCAAGCCGGTCATTGTGGATCAGAGTGGCTCGGACGACAAGAACTGGATTACCTGCGACAACACTCCAACCAGTCCCCACTACGGCAATTGCTACACCGAATGGGACGAACCCGGGCTAGGCGATCTCATCTTCATGAGCACCTCCAGCGATGGCGGATTGACTTGGGGACCAGCGAAGAATACGGAGGATCAGGCCTTTGGCATCGGTGGCCAACCGTTAGTGCTGCCGAACGGCACAGTCGTGGTGCCGATCTCGACCCTGGGTACCATGATTGCTTTCCGTTCGACCAACGGTGGCAAGAGTTGGACCAGCACTTCGTTCATTGGCAACCAGAACTTCCGCGGGGAAGATGGGGGACTGCGCGACGGCTTTGGTATGCCCTCGGCTCAAATCGACGGCAAAGGGAAGATCTATATCGTATGGCCGGATTGCAGTTTTCACAGCGGCTGCAGCACCGACGACCTCGTCTTGAGCACCTCAACCAATGGCACGACGTGGACCAAGATTGCCCGCATTCCGATCGACCCGATTACGAGCACGGTGGACCATTTCATCCCCGGAATCGGCGTTGACCGGGCCACCTCGGGAAGCACCGCACACCTCGCCGTGACCTATTACTACTATCCCGTTGCAAGTTGCAATAACTCCTGCCAGCTGGAAGTAGGGTTTACGATTTCGAAGGATGGCGGCAAGACTTGGACGAAAGGACAGCATCTGGCCGGACCAATGCAGTTGAGCTGGCTGCCCCAATCGCAGAACGGACTCATGGTGGCCGATTACCTCGCGGTCGCATTTGCGAACGGAAATCCGTTTGGAGTATTCGCCGTGGCCAAGGCTCCCTCCGGCGGTCTGCTTAACGAAGCCATGTACACAACCAAGGCTCCTCTTTTGGCCGCGGCTGACGAACCTCGATTCAGCTCGAAAGGCGAAAAGCCCGTGCCCAATGCCAAGGGGAAATACGTTTGGAAGTACTACGATGACGATGGAGAGTATCCCATCCCGCCTTCCAAGCAGGGACGACCTTTGAAGCACAGGTGACCGTGATTTCCAATTGCGGCCATCGGCACTGGTGCCGGCGGCCGTGAGTTCGCAACGATCCCGCGCTTGCTGAATCTCGACCCACGAGGAAAATCTCATGAATCGACATACGTCGGCTTTTTTTTCTGTGATGCTAGCCTCGGCGATTTGCGTGGTACTGGTAACGCCCGCGCACGCGCAGTTGACTCTCGTAAAAATCAGCAACGACACGCTCCACAATTCGGACAGTGTGCACAAGACCGAAGTAGAGCCCGCATTCTTCTCCTGGGGCAACACAATCGTGGGAACTTTCCACGTGGCTCGCGTCCCCGGCCCTGGATGGGGCAGCGGCGATGTGGGTTGGTCCACGTCGACCGATGGCGGCAAGACATGGACGTACGGGGTTCTACCGGGCCTGACGGTTAACTACAAGAATGGAACATACGGCTGGGCTGCGGATCCGTCCGTTGCCTATGACGCTAAACACAAGCAATGGCTGATTTCGACTCTTCCCCTTGCGGGCCAGTCAAACTCCGGTTTGATCGGAGATGTCGCCCTGAGCCGTTCCCCGGACGGCATCCATTGGGGAAAGCCCATCATCATCGACAAAACCCACGAGGACGACAAGAACTGGACCACGTGCGATAACACGCCCGCGAGTCCGTACTACGGAAACTGCTATACGGAATGGGATCAGGCGTACAGTAGCGGTGACGTCCTGATGAGCACGTCGCACGATGGCGGATTGACTTGGAGTGGGGGCGTCTCCTCCGCTGACCATGCGACCGGGCTTGGCGGAGAGCCGGTGGTTCAGCCTAACGGAACCGTCGTTGTGCCGTTTAACGGCGGAGGCGTCGACGTCTTCCGTTCGACCGACGGTGGCAAAAGCTGGAGCACGACTGTAAACGTTGCAAGCTTCATAACCCATCAGGACGATGGGGGCATTCGCACCGCTTTTGACCTGCCCGGGGCGACGATTGACAGGGCAGGAAAGGTCTACGTGGTCTGGTCGGATTGCCGTTTTCGTAACGGCTGTAGCTCCAATGATATTGTGATGAGCACGTCCACCGACGGCAAGACCTGGAGCGCGGTCACCCGCGTTCCGATTGATCACCTCAACAGCACGGTGGATCACTTCCTTCCTGGAATCGGGGCAGACCCTGCCACTTCCGGCGCCACTGCTCACCTAACCATCGTTTATTACTATTACCCGGTTTCGGCTTGCAATAATACCTGCCAGCTGAAAGTGGGCTTTGTCACTTCCGAGAATGGCGGCAAGACCTGGACCGCGGGAAAACAATTGGCCGGCCCCATGAAGTTAACCTGGCTGCCAGTCTCCGACGCGGGATACATGGTCGCGGACTATATTGGGGTTACGTATACGGGGGGAAAACCGCGCGGCATATTTGCGGTGGCCAAAGCCCCTTCGGGCGCGGTCCTGAATGAAGCGATGTATACCACCAAGGAACCGCTGCTGGCTGCGTCCAACGAGAAGCGCTTCAGCTCGAAAGGCGAGAAGCCGGTGCCTAACGCCAAGTCGGACCACGAAATGAAGTTTTACCTCGACGACGAAGGCCATGTCCCGATTCCTGCGTCGAGGGTGATTCCGCCTCAGAAGCAGAAGTGAATCTGAGACTTCCTACTTAGGCCGCTAGCGTCTCCGCGCTGGCGGCTTTTTCCTGCGCGGGTTTTGGAATCGCTGGAATCGGCTCTCAACAAGGATTCCGCCAGATTTTCCACATTCGGGAATTCTGATGACTTCCACTCCTGCAACATGAACTTGCGGCGCAGGGTGCGCGCCAACAACGAACTGGAAGCGAATGGCTGTGAGGGCTGGCGTGGCCGGCTTGCACCAAATCCGGTCACTGGCTTGTGGAGCAGCTGCACTCGCCTGCATTCAAAGCAGATACACTTTCGCGTTTTTCGTTGACTCCCAGAATAGGAAGAGTAAAACCATAATCGTTCTTTGACACGTTCTGGAGTTTACCCGGTTGGTGCAGCGTCCGGGACCCAAGCGAAGTCACTCTGCGGCATCGCAAGATGAAAAGTGGAGAGGGCAAGCAAGGGTCTATAGCAAAGCGCTGGTCGAGGCGAACAAGAACATTATGTCAAAGGCAGGATAGAGTCCCGAGGCGTTGAACTGGTTTTTCCGGTTGGCGGTAAGCCCGGAGCCCAAGCAAGGATCGGTGGTTGCAGTCCGCAAGGATAGCAACTATGTCAGGTCAGCAAGGGTCTAACGCGAGCTACTGGCCGAGACGAATGAGCTCAACACCACCTCGGGACTCTTATTGTTTGGGATCAGCTGTCAGCCATCAGCTTGGTTAGGAATCCAACCAAAACCATGTGGTGACGGGCGACCGGCCCGTCCCGTCTCTCAGTGAACGGCGGGGACATCCCTGACATCTTAGACCGGGCACATCCCTGACACTTTTTCCTCCGCCTCAGCGACAAGTTGAAGATTCGGCAACTCCCAGGTGCACGTCGATCGAGATGGATTACACTCGGATACCGAACCCATGCAAGAAGCGACGAAAAATCTACTGTTGGTTCTGGTTGCCCTCTTCCCCATCGTGGACCCGCTCGGAGGCAGCCCGTTTTTTCTGGCGCTGACCAGGCAATACGCACCGGAAGCTCGAAAAGCATTGTCGTGGCGCATTGCGGTCAACAGTTTTTTCTTGCTGGTTGGATCGTATTTTGTGGGGACTTACGTGCTCGCCTTTTTTGGGATTTCGGTGCCCGTGGTGCAGGTCGGCGGAGGCCTGATCGTGATTGCGACCGGATGGTCGCTGCTGAAGCAGCGTGACGACGAAAAACACGACGTACACAGAACTGTCCACCCGCAGGACACATTCAGCCAGGCGTTCTATCCTTTGACGTTGCCACTGACCGTGGGCCCTGGATCAATCTCGGTGGCGATCACGCTGGGGGCGAACGCGGCTCACCATCACCCGTACCAACCGTTGACAATCCTGGCTGCACTCATTGGATTGGTGTTGATCGCGGTCAGCATTTGGCTCTGCTATGGATTTGCCGACCGGTTGGCGCGAATCCTCGGAGCAACCGGGATGACGGTGATCACGCAATTGTCGTCGTTCTTTCTGGTTTGTATCGGTGTGCAATTCGCCTGGAACGGGATCAAAGCATTGCTGGAGTCGGTGACGCTGCATATTGGCTGACCACTGCACTTTTCCTCTGGCCTTACTTACTCTTCACGAACAAGGACTGGTTTCCCCCGCAGGAAACCACTGCTATAGTACGATTCGCCCAAGCGGCGCCTAGCCCACGAAGACAACCAAATCGATATGGAGTACCGCCCCTCGAAAGACACTCATTATTTCTCTGATCGGAGTTTTCTTTACCTTCAGCACGATCGGGTTTGCCAACGACATCATCCGGATGGGGCGCCAGCCTACGCTTCGGTTTGGGTTGGGCATTTTACTAACTGGTCTATTCTCTGTGTGGTATGCGGTTACGGGAACTATTCTTCGGAAGAATTGGTGGAAGGCGGCATTGCCAATCTTTGCCACGCAAGTCTTCGTGATGGGCTTGCTGGGCAACTGGTTGCCCGACCTGCCCGCACCAACCTGGATGGGCGCCGAGATCGCCCGTTTGCAAAGCCGGCTGACCTTCGGTGGTATAGCCATAATATTTGCGGTGGCATGCGGAGATGGCGCTGGCCGCCGAGATCCACCGCGTGCTCGTCCCCACCATCGATATTAAGAGCGATGGTTTCGAGTTTTACGGACGCTCCCTGCCGAGTGGCGAAGTAGGTGGCGACCTGGTCGCTGTGTTTCAGACTGATCGGGGCTGGATCGCCTACATTGCCGATGTCTCCGGCCATGGTGTTGCCCCGGACGTCGTTATGGGCATGGTTAAGAGCGCCGCGCGCATGCAACTCTCGTCCACGGAAGAAAGCGCAGCGCTCCTCGAACACCTGAACTCGGTCCTTATCCCCATCAAGAAGCCTGAGATGTTCGTTACATTTGCCTAGCTGGCATGGAATGGAGAACGATTACAGTACTCCCTGGCGGGACATCCCCCGATCTTGCACTACCATGCCCTAACCAGGGAAATTTCCGAATTAACATGCTCCAATCTGCCCCTGGGAATGTTTAGTGGGCAACAGTTCGTTAGCGGGTCGGTGCAGTGCGCTCCCGATGATTTGTTTCTGCTCCTTTCGGACGGAGTGCTTGAGGGTCACGAACGACAAGGAAGAGGAGTTTGGCTTGGCTGGTGTAAAGCCGTTATTTCGGCGCACGCCGGCAGTCCGCCCAGCCCGACCTTAGAGGCGGTTCTTGATGCGACAAAGCGTCATGGCCATGCGGCTGACGACCAGTCGTTGTTGTTTGTTCAATGCCACCTTCGAACGACCTGATACACAAGGAACCGCGCCCGCCTCCACACGCCAGCCTAACTAAGCCAACGGCAGTGGAGGGGAGTGTCCGCTCTACCCGTTTTATGGTCGGGACTTTTTGGGTGGTTTAGACATTAAAGGTATGTGGGATTGCTTGAGGCGAGCCGGGAGGTTGCGCTTACGGCTATGACTAGTGACGAAGCCTTGATGCTGGAATTCCAGCGCGGGTCGCGTGAGGCGTTTGAGGAATTGTTTGCGCGGTATCGGGAGCCACTTTACGGGTTTTTCTGCCGACGGTTGGAGAGCCGTGAGCGGGCTGAGGATCTGGCGCAGGATACGTTTCTCGCGGTGATTCGCGCGAGCTCACGTTATGAGCCTCGGGCGCTGGTGCGGACTTACCTTTATGGCATTGCGTTGAACTTGGTGGCGTCGGAGCGGCGGAAACGCGTCAGGAATGCGGTCTTGGTGGAGGGCGGCGGTTGGGAGGTTGCTGCGAATACTGACTCGGACGCTGCGCTGTGGGTACGGCGGGCGCTGGAGAGGCTCTTCACGCGGAACTACCGCCGCCG
>Ga0210401_10000281_pt1 | contig 63623 bp, 56 predicted proteins | sample IncBWH32MmetaG_FD_150866 | JGI IMG/M metagenome (GOLD analysis project Ga0210401, IMG submission 150866) | Forest soil microbial communities from Barre Woods Harvard Forest LTER site, Petersham, Massachusetts, United States - Inc-BW-H-32-M | ecosystem: Environmental > Terrestrial > Soil >...
CGGTCGCGGCGACCGAGAGGCTCTGCGGCGCGAACAGCGAAGACACGCAGGTCAACACGCTCGAGCGGATCGCCAACCTGATCTACGTCGGCGAGCGCGGGCCGCGCACCCTCTCCCAGGTGCATCGGGTGCAACGCAACCAGGCGCTGCTGCAGGCCGTCGCGCGGCGCGACCCGGCGGCGACGAAGCGGGCCGCCGAAGTGCTGCTTCACCACCACCTCGTGCGGCTGCGTGTGAGCGCGGGCGGGAAACTGCTCTACGACCTCGGCGGACCCTTCGTGCTCGCTCCTGTGCACGCCCCGCTGCGGCTGCACGGCCGGCAGATCGGGAGCATCGTGATCTCGATCCAGGACGACGAAGGCTACCTGCGCCTCGCGAACAGGCTCGTCGGGCTGCGCGTGCTGATGTACATGACCGGCGCCGCGGGACATCCGCGGCTCGTCAAGAACAGCCTCGGCCCGGGGGCCGGGAAGGCCGGGCCGCAATCGGTGCCGGCGAGCGGCTCCTACAGCTTCGACGGCGCGAGCTACCGCGTCTTCACGGTCAACGCCGAGGCCTTCCCGTCCGGGCCGCTGACGATCCGGGTGTTCGTTCCCGAGCCCTACGGCGAAGGCTAGGCAGCGACGAGCGAGCCGCGCTTCTCGCCGAGCGCCGACATCAGCTCGTCGAATGACGCGGCGAATTTCTCCACGCCCTCGCGCTCGAGGGTGTCGGTCACGTCGTCGTAGTCGACGCCCGCGTCGGCCAGCTGCTTGAACACCCGCCGCGCTTCCTCCAGGCCGCGGTCCAGGCGCGGCTCCGGCCGGCCGTGGTCCTGGTAGGCCTCGATCGTCTCCTCCGGCATCGTGTTGACCGTGTCCGGGCCGATCAGGTCTTCGACGTACATGACGTCCGAGTAGGCGGGGTTCTTGGTCGAGGTCGATGCCCACAGCACGCGCTGCGGCGTGGCGCCCTTGCCGAGCAGGAACTCCCAGCGTTCGCCCGAGAACACCTGCTTGTAGTGCTCGTAGGCGAGCTTTGCGTTGGCGACCGCGAGCTTGCCCTTCAGTTCGTCGTGGCCGCCGATTTCCTCGAGCCGTTTGTCGGCCTCGGTGTCGATGCGCGAGACGAAGAAGCTCGCGACCGAATGGACCTTCGAGGGGTCGCCTCCCTCGGCGACGAGGCGCTCCATCGCGCGCACATAGGACTCCGCGACCTCGGCGTAGCGCTGCAGCGAGAAGATCAGCGTGATGTTGATCGAGCGCCCCTTCGCCAACACGTCCTCGATCGCCGCGAGCCCCGGCTTCGTGGCGGGGATCTTGACCATCAGGTTCGGACGGTCGACTTCCTTGTGGAGTCGCATCGCCTCGTTGAACGTTTCGAGCGCGTCGTAGGCGAGGCGGGGGTCGACCTCGAGCGAGACGTAGCCGTCACGCCCGGCGCCTGCGTCCCACACCGGCCTGAACACGTCGCATGCGTCTTCGATGTCCTTCTGGGCGAGCGCCCAGAAGGACTGCTCGACGTCGGAGCCCTGGCCGATCAGCTCGCTCAGCTGCTCGTCGTAGGCGTCGCCTTCGGTCATCGCCTTCTGGAAGATCGAAGGGTTGGACGTGGCGCCCACCACGGAGTCGCCGTCGATCAGCGCCTGCAGGTGCCCGCCGCGGATCACGTGCCGCGAGAGGAAGTCGAGCCACACGCTCTGCCCGAGCCCCGAGAGTCGTTCGAGCGGCTTCGTCGAGTTGGCTGCCATCGTGTCTCCTTCCTCAGTGGTTGGCGAGCAGCGCGCGAGCGCGCTCGGCGATGCCGTCGGCGTCGAAGCCGAACTCGTGAAGCACGGTGGTGCCCGGGGCCGAGGCGCCGAAGCGCTCGAGGCCGAGCACGTCGCCACGGTCTCCCACCCAGCGCCACCAGCTCTGGCGGGACCCCGGCTCGACCGCGAGACGCGCGGTGATCTTCGGCGGCAGCACCTCGTCGCGGTAGTCCTGCTCCTGCGCTTCGAACAGCTCCATGCACGGCATCGAGACGACGCGCGCCCGGCTGCCTTCGGCGCTCAGCGTCTGGGCGGCGTGCAGCGTCGGGCCGACCTCTGCGCCCGTGGAGATCATGATCAGCTCCGGCTCGCCGCCGGGAGCGTCCCACAGCACGTATCCGCCGCGCAGCAGGCCGTCCGCCCCGGCCACCTCGTTGCGGTCGAGCGTCTCGATGTTCTGCCGGCTCAGCAGCAGCGCGACGGGGCCGTCCTCCCGTTCGAGCGCCACGCGCCACGCGATCGAGGTCTCGTTCGCGTCGGCCGGGCGGATCACCCACAGGTGCGGGATCGCCCGCAGCGCCGAGTAGTGCTCGACCGGCTGGTGGGTCGGGCCGTCCTCGCCGAGCCCGACCGAGTCGTGGGTCCAGACCCACAGCACGGGCAGTTCCATCAGCGCGGAGAGCCGCACCGCGCCGCGCATGTAGTCGGAGAAGATCAGGAACGTCGACCCGTAGGGCTTGACGATGCCGCCGTGGCAGTACGCGCCGTTGACGATCGCGCCCATGCCATGCTCGCGGATCCCGAACGGGACGTTGCGCCCCGAGTGCATGCGCCCGTACTGCCCGGCGCCCTCGAACACGGTCTTGGTGGACTCGACGAGGTCGGCCGCGCCGCCGATCATCGTGGGGGCGTAGGTGGAGAACGCGGCCATCGCCTTCTGCCCGGCCGCGCGCGTGGCGAGCGCTTCGCCCGCCTCGAAGCTCGGCAGCGCCTCGCGCCAGCCGTCGCGCAACCGGCCGGACCACGCGCGGTCCCAGTCCTCGGCCATCGCCGGGAACGCCTCCCGCCACTCGCGGAAGCGATCGCTCCAGCCCTCTTGCAGGGCGCCGCCCTGCTCGACGATCGACATGTGCTCGTAGACCGAGTCGTCGACCCAGAAGTGACGGTCGGGGTCGAAGCCCATCGCTTCCTTCGTGCGCCGCACTTCCTCCTCCCCCAGCGCCGAGCCGTGGGACTTCGCGGTGTCGACCGCTTTCGGCGCCGGGTAGGCGATGTGCGAGCGGATCTGGATGAACGACGGACGTTCGGTTTCCTCGCGCGCCGCGATCAGCGCGGCCTCGAGCGCATCGAGATCCTCCGAGTCCGCGACGCGCTGGACGTGCCAGCCGTCGGCCTCATAACGCGCGATGTGGTTCTCGCCGTCGAACGACAGCGAGGTCGTGCCGTCGATCGTGATGCGGTTGTCGTCGTAGCAGACGATCAGCTTGCCGAGGCCGAAGTTGCCCGCGATCGAGGAGGCCTCCTGCGAGACGCCCTCCATCATGTCGCCGTCGGAGGCGATCACGTAGGTGTGGTGGTCGACGATCTCTTTGCCGGGCCTGTTGAAGCGCTCGTCCAGGAAGCGCTCGGCGAGCGCCATCCCGACAGCGTTCGAAACGCCCTGGCCGAGCGGGCCCGTGCTGATCTCGATTCCGGGCGTGTGGCCGCGCTCGGGGTGCCCCGGCGTGCGCGAGCCCCACTGGCGGAACTGCTCGAGGTCCTCCAGGCCGAGGTCATACCCCGTGAGGTGGAGCAGCGCGTACTGGAGCATGCAGGCATGCCCCGCGCTCAGCACGAAGCGGTCGCGGTCTGGCCAGGCGGGATCGCGCGGGTTCGCGCGCAGCATCCGCTCGAAGATCGTGTAGCCGAGCGGCGCCAGCGCCATCGCCGTGCCCGGGTGCCCGGCGTTCGCCTTCTGAACGCCGTCCATCGTCAGCGCGCGGATCGTGTCGATCGACAGTCGCCGGACGGCGGGATCGGCCGCGCCGTTTCGGCTGTCGCGACCGGCCTCAGCGGCGGGGGCACCGCTCGATTGCCGTGTGGCTGCCACGCTTCGATCCTACCCCCTTGGCGCGAGTCCGCACGGGCCGTTCCGGTTGGAACGATGTCAAGCCCGGTACAGTCCCCGGATCGTGTCCGAGCAGTTCTGCGACGTGGGGCGGGGCATCACGCTCTGCTACGAGACCTTCGGCGATCCGTCCGACCCGTCGGCGCTGCTCGTGATGGGTCTCGGTACGCAGATGGTCGCCTGGCACGAGCACTTCTGCCGCGAGCTCGCCGCACGCGGCCTGTACGTGGTCCGTTACGACAACCGCGACATCGGCCACTCGACACACGTCAGCGGCCCGCCACCGACGATCGCCGAGCTGCTCACGCGCTCGCGTCGCGCCGCCCGCTACTCGCTCGCGGACATGGCCGAGGACGCCGCCGGCCTGCTGCGCGAGCTCGACCTCGCGCCCGCGCACGTGATCGGGGCCTCGATGGGCGGCATGATCGCCCAGGTGCTGGCGGCGCGGCACCCGGGTTCAGTGCGCTCGCTCGTCTCGATCATGTCCAACACCGGCAGCCTGCGCAGCGGGCAGCCGTCGCTGCGCGTCTACTCGACCTTCCTGCGCGCCGCGCCGCGCGAGCGCGAGGCCTTCATCGAGCACATGGCCGGCGTCTTCCGGGCGATCGGCTCGCCTCCTCCGCTGCGCGACCTCGATCAGGCGCGCGAGCTGATCGCCGCGAGCTACGACCGCGACCACGACCCGGACGGTCCGGGGCGGCAGCTCGCCGCGATCATCGCCGCCGGCAACCGCACCCCCGAACTTCGCCGCATCAGCGCGCCGACGCTGGTCGTCCATGGCCGCGCCGACCGCTTGGTCGGCCCCTCCGGCGGGCGCGCCACGGCGCGTGCGATCCCCGGCGCGCGGCTGATGATGGTCGACGGCATGGGCCACGACCTGCCGCGGGCGCTGTGGCCGGTGCTGATCGACGCGATCGCCGCGCACGCGGCGGCTGCGGACACGGCCGCTGCGACGAGCCCGGCTGCGGCGGGGCCGGCCTTCCCTGCACCGGGCACAGCGGCTGCCGCGGCCGGCGCCACCGCCTGACGCACCTCCGGGCGGGATCAGCGCCTGCGGGGTTCCAGCGGCCGCGCGCATGCGGCGCGGAAACCGTTCCGGGAACGGCGGGCAGCCGTGCGCGCCCGGCGCGACCCATCCCTGCGGGCCGCCCCCATCCCCCGATAGGGCCCGCAGGGACAGGTTCCCCTCGCGCCCCCGTTGGCCCCCTACGGCCGCCGGCTGCAGCTGGGCAGCCCGGACAGGGTGTGAGTGCGCGTGCTCGCGCACCACGACGGCTGCGATTGGACGCGAACGAGCCAGTGGTGGTCGTGACGGCAGTGTGAGCGCCGATACGGCCAGCGCCCGTGGAGCGAACGCATCATGCGACGCTCGTGGCACCCGGAGAGCCTCACTTCCATGTCCCCGGCACCCCTCCAAGGCGCGGCGAGATCATCCTCGATCCCCACTCCATCAGACCAGCCCCTCCTCGCGCTGTGTCCGCTTCGCAGGCGGACATATAAATCACGATTTACGCAGATTGTCAACAGAAACCAGATCAAGTGACACGTAAAAACAGCACTGTTTTAGGGGCTGCAAGGGGTGCCGGGCGCCGCCGCGCGACCGGGCGGCGTCACGCGCACGGGCCGGGCGCCAAGGGAAGGTCTCGGCAATCGCCGAGCAGTCACCCGGCGCACATCTTGCGATCGCGAGACTTCAGCTCGCGATCGGCAGCGTCCGCCGAGATCGGCCCCCCTTGACGGCCTGTCGACGATGAGAGTGCGCCCGGCGGGAATCGAACCCGCGGCCTGCGGCTTGAAAGACCGCTGCTCTTTGGCTCCCCGAAGAGAACCGTTGACCACTGAGCTACGGGCGCGCTGTTGTCCGCTCGCGGATGAGGGCCGCTCGCGGGTACGTAATCTAAGCAGGCCGGTGCGGTTCCGTGCAACGCCGCTCCAACGGGCACTCCTTGACACTTTGCTGACACGTCCGTACCGTGACTTTCAGCGCGCTCTGCCGAGCGCATCGCTTACGGATACGAGAGGGAATGCGCACAAAGGGAGAGTGCGGGGCGGGCAACCGCGCCCGTCGAGGCACCCCGCGAAGGATCGCGAAGCCGGGGCGGGCGGCCTGCCTGATGGTGGTCGCAGCGGCGCTGGCGCTCGCCACCCTGGCCCTCGCGCCCGTCGCCTTCGCGGCGCGCGTGCCGGCCAGGCGCGCGTGCCGGGGCTCGAGCGCTCCTTCGCATGCGCGCTGCCTGGCGATGCGGCTGCTGGTCGAACCGCAGGGCGCCCAGCCGGCGGCCGCGGCGCGCCCGCAGCGACCGGCGGCGGTGACGGCCGCGAAACCGTTTCCCGGCTTCTTGACCCCTGAACGGCTTCACGCCGCATACGCGCTGCCGAACGAAACCGCGGCCGGCTCTACGCAGACGATCGCGATCGTGGACGCCTTCAACGACCCCAGCGCCGAAGCGGATCTCGGCGTCTACGACAAGACGTTCGGCCTGCCCGCGTGCACCGCCGAAAACGGCTGCTTCAGGAAGGTCAACGAGAACGGCGAAGCCTCCCCGCTGCCGCCGACCGAAGGCGAATGGGCGAGCGAGATCTCGATCGACGTGCAGATGGCGCATTCGACCTGCCAGAGCTGCCATATCCTGCTCGTCGAGGCGCAGACCGAAGAATTCAGCGACCTCGCGCAGGGCGTCGACTCGGCCGCAAAACTCGGCGCCAGCGAGATCAGCAACTCCTACGGCGGCACGGAGGAACCCTCGCTGTCGAAACTCGAGTCCTCCTACAACCACCCGGGCGTCGCCGTGACGGTCAGCTCCGGCGACTGCGGCTACATCGACAAGGCCTGCCCCGAAGAACTCTCGGTCGGGACCGAATTCCCGGCCGGCTCGCCCCACGTCGTCGCGGTCGGCGGCACCTCCCTGAAGGAAAGCGGTGGCGTCTGGACGAGCACCGCCTGGAGCGGCGGCGGCAGCGGCTGCAGCCAGTTGTTCACCGCGCAGCTCTGGGAGAGCTCCGTGGCGAACTACTCCGCGACCGGTTGCGACAGCGCCCGCGGGGTCGCCGACGTCGCGGCGATCGGGGACCCGGAAACGGGCGTGGACGTGTTCGACTCGACGCCGGAATTCCCCGGCGCCGCGACCGGCTGGGGCGTCTGGGGCGGGACCTCGGTGGCCTCCCCGATCGTGGCGGGCGAGTTCGGGCTCGCGGGCGGCGCGCAGGACGTCGCCTATCCCGCCGCGACGCTCTACGCGCATGCGGGCGAACCCTCGGCGCTGTACGACGTCACGAGCGGCAGCAACGGCGAATGCGCGGGCGCGACGATCTGCACCGCGGTGCCCGGCTTCGACGGGCCGACCGGACTGGGCAGCCCGCTGGGGCTGCGCGCGTTCGCCGTCGCCGGCACCCCGACCAGCGCCACGCGCCCGGCGATCAAGGGCTACCCCGAGCAGGGCCTGACGCTCGAAGCGGTGGCGGGCACCTGGACGGGCAGCCCGAGCTCCGAGTCCTTGCAGTGGGAACGCTGCGCCGTCGGCTGCCAGCCGATCGCGGGCGCCACCGGGCCCACCTACACGGCCACATCCGAAGACGTCGGGCACCAGATCCGCCTGCGCGAAGGCGCCTTCAACACGACCGGAAGCTCCTATGAAGACTCGGCTGCCGTCGGCCCGGTCGCCTCCGACGTGCCCTCCGTCTCGGGCTTCAGCCCCTCGAGCGCGATCACCGGCTCGACCATGATCGTCACCGGCAGTGCGCTCGACTCGACCTCGCAGGTCAAGGTCGGCGCGCTTGACGCGGCGTTCGCCGTCGTCTCGCCGACGGAGCTCGAAGTCACCGTCCCCGACGGGGCGAGCAAGGGCAAGGTGCTCGTGACGACGGCACACGGCAGCGCGACGACGAAGAGCAAGTTCACCGCGACGTTCTCGATCACGTCCTTCGCGCCGCAGCCGGCGGCCGCGGGCTCGAAAGTCACGATCAAAGGGATCGGCTTCACGCCGTCCTCGACGGTCAGTTTCGACGGCACGCCCGCCGCAGCGGTCAGCTACCTCTCGCCGAAGAAGCTCAAGGCCGTCGTCCCGGGCGGGATCGGCACGGGTCCGATCACGGTCACGAACACCGTCTCGCCCGCCGGGACCGTGTCCTCGCCCGGTTCCTTCACGCCCTAGCGGCTAGGCGGGCTCCGCGCTAGGCCGTCGCTCGGCCGGAGCGGCGGGCGCGGCGGCTGCGCCGGCCTCGGGGCCGGGCAATGCGAACACGCGGCGCGCGTTCTCGTGCAGGTAGAGCTCGCGTCCCGCGCCGTCGAGGTCGAGCATGTCGAGGTCCTCTAGCGCCGCGGCCGGCGCGATCATCGGCCAGTTGCTTCCGAACAGCACCTTGAGCGCGCCGCCACGCGTCTTCATGTAGGCGATCAGCTCCCCCGGCAGGCGACGGCTGGTGTAGGCCGAGGTGTCGATGTACACGTTCTCGTGCTTGCGCGCGACCGCGATCATCTCCTCGGTCCACGGATAGCCGACGTGGCCGCAGACGATCGTCAGCTCCGGGAAGTCGATCGCGACCTGGTCGATGTAGGGGATCGGCCGGCCGGGCTCCGACGGCCGCAGTGGCCCCGTGTGGCCGACCTGCGTGCAGAAGGGCACGCCGAGCTCGACGCAGGCGGCGTACAGCGGGTAGAAGCGGCGGTCGGTCGGCGGCGTCTCCCACAGCCAGGGCAGCATGCGCAGCCCCGCGAAGCCGAGCTCCTGCACGCAGCGGCGCAGCTCCCGCACCGCCCGCATCGGGTCGCGCAGCGACACGGAGGCCAGCGCCGCGAAGCGATCGGGGTGCTCGGCGGCCCAGGCCGCGACCTCCTCGTTGGAGATCAATGCCCCCTGCGGCCCGTGCCAGGCGCTCAGCACGCCGCGCTCGACGCCGGCCGCGTCCAGCGCCGCGAGCGTCGAGGAGATCGGGACTTCCCCCTCCGGGATCGCGCCCGAGGTCCAGCGGCGCAGCGAGGAGAACATGTCCTGCTCGAGGAAGCGGCGCGTCGGGTGCTGGATCCAGGCGTCGACGATCATGCGCGAAAGAGTGCCAGAGCCGGACTCGAGGGCGCGGCTCAGGGCGCGCGCGTGATGATCGCGCCGCGCGGCAGGAGCCTGCGCGGCATGCCGATGCCGTCGCACAGCTTGATACAGGGCTCAAAGATCGGCGCGTAGCCGAGCAGTTCGAGCACCGTCACGATCCGGTAGCCGCGCGCCCGCAGCTTGGCGATGATCCCCGGATAGGCCGCGAGCGTCTCGCCGCGCGGACCGCCGCCGTCGTGCGAGATCACGATCGACCCCGGTTGGACCTGGGCGAGCACGCGCTGTTCGATCGTGCGCGAGCCCGGCAGCGTGTAGTCCGCCGGGTCCACGTTCCACAAGACGGTGGAGAGGCCGACCGAGCGCGCGGTCCGGAGCACCGCGGGGTCGTAGTCGCCGTAGGGCGGGCGGAACACGCACGGCGTGTAGCCGCTGAGCGCGCGGATCACGGCGATCGTGCGCTCGAGCTGGCCTCGCACTTCGCCCGAGCGCGTGAGGTCCGGGTGGCTGAAGGTGTGGTCGCCCAGCACGTCGCCGTCGCGCAGCTCGAGCAGGAGCAGCGAGCGGTCGGCCGGGACGATCTGCCGTCCGATCATGAAGAACGTCGCGCGGGCACGGGCACGGGCGAGCATCTCGACGAACGCCCGGGTGTCCGTCCAGGGCCCGTCGTCGAAGCCGAACGCGACCTCTTTGCGGTGCGGGCCTTCGCGGTGCGCGGCGGTCCCCGTGCTGCGGCAGCCGACGACCCGGTAGAGCTGCTCGCCGCCGGGCGAACGGGGAGCGCCGGACGGGCTCGTGCCCGGCGCGTGGGCAGGAGCGGGCTTTTCGGCGCCGGCGGCCGTGTCGACATCGGGCCCGCCGCCGAGCAGCGCGACGAGCACGCTGAGCGCGAGCAGCGTCGCGGCGGCGCCGAGCAGCGCGGCTGCGGAGGCGGCCACCACGACGGTGCTGCGCCCCCGAGCGCGCTCCAGCCAGCGCGCCGGCATTGTGAAGGTGCGCTGGCCCACGGCGCCCAAGATACATCCGGGTCGCCGCCGCGACGCCGCGCCCGGCGAGCAATGTTCGGAACGTGCGGACGGCCGTCCAGCCGTGCCGCTCGCATAGGGTTGGCCGATGCCGGGCTACGTCGCCGCGATCGACCAGGGCACCACGAGCACCCGGCTGATCCTGTTCGATCGCGACGGCCGGATCGCCGCACTCGACCAGCGCGAGCACGAGCAGATCCACCCGCAGGCGGGCTGGGTCGAGCATGACGCGCTCGAGATCTGGCGACGCACCCGGGAGGTGATCGCCGCCGCGCTGGCGGCCGCGGAGGTCGGGGCCGGCGAGGTGGCCGCGATCGGGATCACCAACCAGCGCGAGACGGCGGTGCTGTGGGACCGCGAGACCGGGGAGCCGCTGCACAACGCGATCGTCTGGCAGGACACCCGCACGGCGGGACTGGTCCGCGAGCTGGCCGGCGCGGAGGGACCCGACAGGCTGCGCGAGGCGGTCGGGCTGCCGCTCTCGACGTACTTCTCCGGGCCGAAGGTCAGCTGGATGCTCGACGCGGTGCCCGGCGCACGCGCGCGCGCCGAGGCCGGGGAGCTCGCCTTCGGGACGATCGACAGCTGGCTGCTCTGGAACCTCACCGGCGGAGCCGGCGGCGGCGTCCACGCCACCGACGTGACGAACGCCAGCCGCACGATGCTGATGGACCTGCAGACGCTCGACTGGCACGGGCCGAGCCTCGAGCTGATCGGAGTGCCCCGCGCGCTGTTGCCCGAGATCCGTTCCTCGAGCGAGCTGTTCGGCGAGGTGTCCGCGACCGAGCTCGCCGGCCGGCCGCTGGCGGGCGTGCTCGGCGACCAGCAGGCGGCCCTGTTCGGCCAGACGTGCTTCGCGGCCGGCGAGGCGAAGAACACGTACGGCACCGGCTCGTTCCTGCTCGTGAACACCGGGGAGCGCATCTTGCGCTGCCCCGAGCTCCTGACGAGCGTGGCCGGCAAAGTCGGCGAGGCCCCGACCAGCTACGTGCTCGAGGGGTCGATCGCGGTCACGGGCGCGGCCGTGCAATGGCTGCGCGACCAGCTCGGGCTGATCTCGACCGCCGCCGAGGTCGAGCAGCTCGCGGCGAGCGTGCCCGACAACGGCGGCGTGTACTTCGTGCCAGCCTTCTCGGGCCTGTTCGCGCCTCGCTGGCGCGAAGACGCGCGTGGGGTGATCGTGGGCCTGACCGCCTACGCGCGCGCCGGGCACCTCGCGAGAGCCGTGCTCGAGGCGACCGCGTGGCAGACGCGGGAAGTGATCGACGCCGCGCGCGCCGTGCTGGGCGCGTCCCTGCCCGAGCTGAAGGTCGACGGCGGCATGACGGCCGACGAGCTGCTGATGCAGTTCCAGGCGGACGTGCTCGGCGTCCCGGTCGTGCGCCCCGCCGTCACGGAGACGACCGCGCTCGGCGCGGCGTTCGCCGCCGGGCTCGCGACCGGCTTCTGGAGCGATCAGGACGAGCTGCGCGCGCGCTGGCGCGAGGACCGCCGCTGGCAGCCGGCGCTCGCTGCCCCGGTCGTCGAGCGCGAGTTCGTTCAGTGGCAGCGCGCCGTCGAGCGCTCGCTCGACTGGGCCTAGACGATCTTCCCCTACGGAGTGAGGATGATCTTCAGCGCCTCGCGGCGGTCGTAGACCGCGTATGCCTCCGGCGCCTGCTCGAGCGTCATGTGATGCGTCACGAGCGGCGTTGGGTCCAGCACCCCGTTGGCCATCATCGCGAGCACCGGGTCGACGTGCGCGATCACGTTGGCGTGGCCCCCGCGCAGCGTGATGGCCTTCAGCCACAGCAGTCCCATGTGGACCTCCGCGCGCTCCGCGTAGACGCCGATGCACTGCACGCTCCCGCACGCCCGCGTCAGGCGGATCGCGAGCTCCAGCGCGCGCGGGTCGCCGACAGCGTCGATCGCGACGTCCACGCCGCGGCCTTCGGTGGCCTCCCGCGCCGCCGATTTGGGGTCGCCCTCGGTCAGATGGATCGGTTCGGCGCCGAGGCGGCCCGCCAGCTCGAGGCGCTCGGCCACGGTGTCGATCGCGATCACCTTCGCGGCTCCCGAAGCGCGCGCGACCTGCACGGCGCAGAGGCCGACCGGTCCCAGGCCGAGCACGGCGACGGCGTCGCCGGGGCGCATGCCGCTCGCCTGCACGGCGTGGAAGCCGGTGCCCATGACGTCGCCCGCGAACAGGGCGACCTCGCTGCTCATCCCCTCGGGCACCTTGCGCAGGACCAGGTCCGCGTTGGGGATCAGCGCCATCTCCGCCTGCGTGCCCTGCAGCGAGCCGAGCGTCGCGCCGTGGCCGAACGTGCGCGAGTGCTCGCAGCGATGGAACAGGCCGCGGCGGCAGAACCAGCACTTCCCGCACGCCGTCTGGAAGCAGCCGAGCACGCGGTCGCCGACCGCAACACGTTCGACCCCCTCGCCGGCCGCGACGACGGTGCCGACGTACTCGTGGCCGATCGTGAAGCCGGGTTCGATCTGCACACGGCCGTGGTAGATGTGCAGGTCCGAGCCGCAGACGCCGCTCGCCTCGATGCGCACGACGGCGTCGCCGCGCTCGATCAGCTCGGGCTCCGGGCGGTCCTCGACAGCGACCTCGCCCGGGGCCTGGAAGGTGACGGCGCGCATTCCCGGCGTGAGCCTACCGCGCGAACTCGCGACGCAGCGCGATGTCCTCGCGCCCGCCGCCCGCGAGGACCATCCGCACGACCTCGTCGCGGATGCGCTCGCCGGACGGCTCGGCTTCGGAGGTCAGCGCCTGCGTCGCGAGCCCGGTCAGCAGCGCGTCGACGCGCCATGCCCACGGGATCGCCTCGGCGGCGTCCGCGTCGACGAGGCCTTCGAGGGCGACATCGACGAGCTCGAACCAGTGGCTGAGGCGCTCCTCGATCGTGCGGCGCAGCTCGGGCAGGCGCATCGCCTCGCCCGTCGCGTTGATCCACACGCGCCACGTCTCGATCGCCTCGGCGTCGTCCCCGAGCACGCTGTCGAGCAGCGCTTCGAGCCGCTCGACGCCGGGGGGAACACCATCGATCGCGCGTTCATAGCGCAGCTGGCTGCGCTCGGACACGTACACCAGCGCCTGCGTCAGCATCTCCGCGCGGTTCGCGAAGTAGTGGTTGAGCATGCCGGTGCTGACCCCGGCCTCCTCCGCGACCAGCCGCATCGTCGTTCCGCCGAAGCCGTCGCGCGCGATCACCGCCGCGGCGGCACGGCAGATCTGCTCACGGCGGATCGGCCCCATTCCGAGCTTTGGCAACTTCGTCCCTTCTTCGAGCCCGCGGTCTCTCTCTCGTGTGCTGCAACCCCTCTGAGGTGCTGATCGTCGCACGCGCGGTGGGGGCTTTCAACACCTGCTTCGCCGTGACTACTCCAGTTGGGTGAGACCACGCTCATGAACCGTTCCCGGAACCGCGCCGCCGGGCTGCGCGTTCGGCACGCAGCGCCGCAGCGAGCCCCTCGTCGACGCGCTCGCGCAGCGACGCGACGCGCTCGCTGCCGGCCTCGGCGGCGAGCGCCGCGAGCTCCCCGGCCGAGCCGCCGGCAGCCGGCTGCTCGGCGTCGACCGTCCGCGCGAGCTCCAGAAGCGCGCCGGTGTCGCCGAGCGCGGCCGCCTCGATCGGCCCGGCGAGCGCCCAGCGCCGTGCGAGTGAGTCGCGGACGAGCTCGTCCAAGGAGTCGGCGTCGATCACGCCGCGCTCGATCAGCGACAGCGCCTCGCGCAGAATCGCCAGCTCGAGGCGAGCCCCGACCAGCCCGGGCACTTCGCGGCGGATCATCACGGGACGCTTGCCGAGCGCGCGCAGCAGCTGGGAGACGCGGTCGACCAGGCGCCGCGGCGTGTCGCGGGCGGGGAGCAGCTCGACGATCGGCGAGAGCAGGGGCGGGTCGCCGTAGACCGTCGCGAGCATGCGCTCCCCCACTCCGGCCGCCTCGCCGAGCGCCGTCACCGACGGCAGCGGGCTCGTGCTTGCGACGAGCGCCTCCGGGTGGCGCTCTGCGATCTGCGCGATCGCGGCCGCGCGCGGCTCGAGGGCGGCGGCCTGCGCGTCCACGACGAGCGTGAGGCGCTCGGTCGAGGAGATCGTCGGGTCGCCGCGCGCCATCAGCGAGCGGGCACGCTCCAACTCGGCCGGGCCGGCCAGGCCGGTGCCCGATGCGAGCCGCAGCGCGTCCTCAACGCGCTGCTGAGCGCCTTCCTCGTCGTATGCCCACAGCACCGAGCAGCCGCCGAGCGCGTACTCGCAGCCGATCTGGGCGGCGGCCGTCCCGGACCCGAGCACGGCGATGCGGGTCACCCGGCAAGCCTTCCCGCGACATCGACCCAGGCTGCCACCAGCCAAACATAGACCCGGCGTCGGCGGCCCCGTCTTCGCCCCCGGCGGCCGCCTTGGCACCGGCGCGGATGCGGCCCGGCTACGCCTCGTCCAGCTCGCGCAGCCCGCCGGTCTCCGGATCGAAAACGAAGCCGCGGATCCCCTCGCGAGCCGGCAGCTCGGGCGCCGAGCGCAGCCGCTGCAGGCTGTCGCGCAGCGCGGCCTCGACGTCCTCGAAGGCGCCCAGTCGCCAGCTCGGGCGGGCGCCGTCGGCGGCGAGCGCGCGCGCGTAGTCGTCCTCGGAGGCACCCATCAGGCCGCAGCCCTCGTGCATCACGACGACGACCTCCTCGGTCCCGAGCAGCCGCTGGGAGACCGACAGCGAACGGATCGCGTCATCGGTCGCGAGGCCGCCGGCGTTGCGGATGATGTGCGCGTCGCCGCGCTCGAGCCCGAGCATCGGGAAGAGGTCGATGCGCGTGTCCATGCAGGACAGCACGGCGACCTTCCGGCGCGGCCGGGGGCTGAGCCCCGGCGCCGCGAGCTCGTCCGCGCTCCCCGCCGCGGCGGCGAGCATCTGCTCGGCGTTGCTCTCGCTCATCGGCGCGAAGCGTAGCGATGGAGCGCCGCGCGCCAGTCCGGCGGCGGTCGCGGTCACGTAGAGTCCCGGTCGTGGAGCTGGCCGGCAAGCATGTGGTGATCACCGGCGCGGCGGGCGGGATCGGGCGCGCCCTCGCGCGCCGCTTCCAGCAGGAGGGACCCTCGGCGCTGACGCTCGCCGACCGCGACCTGGCGGGCGCGGAGGCGATCGCCGCGCAGGTCGGCGGCCTCGCGGTCGAGGTAGACGCCGGCCGCGAGCAGAGCGTGATCGCGCTGATCGAGCGCGCGAGCGAGGTCAACGGGCCGATCGACGTGTTCATCTCGAACGCCGGCGTGCCGGGCGCGCTCGCCGGTCCCGAGGCTCCCGACGAGGTCTGGGACGAGGCCTGGCGCGTGAACGTGATGGCGCACGTGTGGGCGTCGCGGGCGCTGCTGCCGGCGATGGTCGAGCGCGGCGAGGGCTACTTGATCAACACCGCCTCGGCGGCTGGGCTGCTGACGCAGGTCTCCTCGCTCGTCTACAGCGTCACGAAGCACGCGGCGGTGGCGCTCGCCGAGTGGCTGTCGATCGAATACGCCGAACGCGGCGTGCGGGTCTCCTGCATCTGCCCGCAGGGCGTGCGCACCGCGATGCTCGACCTCGCGATGGAGGACCCGGCCGGCGCCGCCGCGCTCAGCTACGGGGGCCTGATCGACCCCGAGGACGCCGCCGACGCCGTCGTCGAGGGCATGCGCGCGGAGCGCACGCTGATCCTCACGCACGAGAACGTCGCCGGGTTCATGGCCGGGAAGGCGGCCGATCCCGAGCGCTGGCTCCGGGGCATGCGGCGGATCGTGCGCGAAGCTCGCGCCGCGGGCGAGCCCGCGGGCTGAGCGGCGGCGGCTCAGCCGAGCGAGACGAGCCGCACGCTCGCGACCCGCGAGGCGTGCCTGCGCGCCCCGAGCTGCAGGCTCGCCGAGAGCCCCGCGCCGCCGGCAACGCTGACCGCGTGCTTACCGGGCGCGCTCAGCCGCAGCGCGATCACGCGCACCGCCCCTGCGCCGACGTGCGTCTTGGCGTTGCCCAACGTCTCGCGCCTGCGGCCGACCACGGCAGTGAGCGCGAGAGTCCCGCGGCAGCCGTGCCGGGCGGCGCAGCCGAGCGCCACGGCGACCCGCCCGCCCTTCACGGCGACGTCGCGGGGGCTCGCGCCGAGGCCGGCCAGTGAGGAGGGCGCGCCCAGGCAGGGCGCTTCGCCGTCCCAGACCAGCGCGGGCTGGGGCAGGGAGGCGCTGCCGAGACGCTTCGGGCCGCAGGCGGCGAAGCTCGCGACGGCGTATTCGGGACTCGCGAAGCTGGCGCTGGTCGGCGCGCCCGCCGGACCGTCCTGCGCTGCAGCGACGCACCGCAGTCGCGCACCGAGGTCGGCGGCGCCCAGCGTGTAGGTCAGCTGGAACGAGCGCGCGACGCCGGGCGCGCTCGCGACGCCGTAGGCGAGCAGGCCGCCACCGGCGGCGAACCAGTCCGGGCGCCCGACTGAGCCGGGGAAGCGCGCGCTCCACAGTTCACCGGCGGCGAAGGCTTGCGCGCCGAAGGGCGCGACGATCGACCCGCCGAACGGCGTCGAGCTCCCGTCGAGCTCATCGCGCGCCGTGCCCAGCGCGGTGACTTCCTGCGCGGCGACCGTCACGACACCGGATGAGCTGACGCGCTGCAGCGCGATCTGGACCGTGTGGGCTTCGGCCAGCGCGCGTACGGCCGGCTGGGCGGAAGAACCGACTGCGCTGGTCCATGGCGCGGACACGCAGCGGACCTGCTGCGAGCCCCACCACGCGCCTTCCTGCGGGTATGCCTGCCCGACGGCGCCGGGCCCGGCGCCCTGCTGCATGCAGATCGCGCTCGCGCAGTGCACGCTCGCGGGCGAGATCGGCCAGGCAGGCTGGGGCGGCTGCTCGTGGACCATCTTCGCGGCGCTCGTCAGCGTGGTCGAGGCGCCGTTGGCAGTGGCCGTCTGGCGGCAGGCAAGGGCGTGCCCGTCATAGCTGCGCGGCGGCACGAAGGTGGCGCCGGTCGCGCCCGCGATCGGCGCGCCGTCGAGGAGCCACTGGGTCGTGACCGTGCCGCCCGACCAGGCGGCACCCTTGCACGTCGCACGGGCTGCGGAGAAGACGACGCCGGGGGAGATCGAGGGGGTGTTGGAGGCGGTGGGGCCGGTGGGCGGGGGCGGGTGGATCACGACGCCGACCACCCACGAGAAGGAGGCTTCGGCCGGGGTGCCTTCGGGGTTCATCGCCTTGAGCGTCACCGTGTAGCTCCCCGCGGCGGTGGGGGTTCCTGTGATCGCGCCTTCCGTGCTCGCGAGCTGTTCGATCGCGAGACCGGGCGGGAGACCTTCGGCTTTCAGCGTCCCCGGCGCCATGTTCGCGCCGCTTATCGGGAGCGGGGCGATCGCGACTCTTTCGGGCCCCGACTGGTCGGCGGGTTTCGTGATCGTGGGGGAGGGTTCGACCACCTGCCATTCGAAGGTGGTCGTCGTTTCGACGCCTTCGTTGTTCTTGGCTTTGAGTTTGACCGTCGGCTTTTCGAGTTTGGTCGGCGTGCCGGTGATCTTGAATTCGGTTTCCGAGACCGGTTCGAGCGTCAGCCCTTCGGGCAGACCCACGGCCGCCGGTTCGTGCATCCGTTCGCCGTGGACCGTGAGCGTGACGGGGGTGCCGATGACGGTGCGCTGGGTGGGCGGCGGAGTGATCGCCGCGGGGGCTTCAGGTTCGGTGACGGTCCATTTGAAGGTCGCCGGGAGGGATTCCCCTTCGGCGTTTTTCGCGATCAGTTCGGCTTCCGTCACCCCGGCTGTTTTCGGCGTGCCCGTGATTTCGACGTGGCTCGCGTCGACGACTTTTGCCGTCAGCCCCGCCGGCAGCACTTCCTTGGCCAGGCTCACGATTTCCGTTCCTTCGATCACGAGCGGGGTGATCGATTTGCCGGCGACGCTCGTCTGGTTCCCGGGCGCTTTGAGGGTGGGCACCGCCGCCTGCGCCACCTGCGCCATCCCCCCGATGAGGGAGGCCACGACGACCAGAGCCACGAGCAGCGCGATCGGACGGCTGGCGCGCCGATGCGCGCGCTGTCGCGAGGTCCCGGCAGACACCGTCAGATTGTGTCGCATATTCGTCTAGACCCCTGAAGACACCGAGCGTTGCGGCGTCGGCGAAGTCGATAGCCGTTCCGATATGTCTTTTGCAGGGGGACTCGCCCCCCCGAACCTGATGCCGCTTTCCGCGGGGCTACGTCCCAGGGCTAGGCACGCGGTGAGGGCGGCCGGAGCGCTGCTCGGCGTGCTCGTGATCACGCTCGTCCTCCACGACGGCGGGCTGCTCGGCGGCGCCGGGCTCGACGCCTTCTTCAACGTCTGGGTGTACACGGGGATCGAGCTGGTCGTCTGCGGCCTGGTTCTGACGCGCGCGCTCACGGTCGCGGCGGAGCGCAAGGCGTGGCTCGCGCTCGCGATCGGGATCGGCTTCTACACCGCCGGCGACCTCTACTACACGCTGTTCCTCGAAAACTCTGCATCGATCCCCACCCCTTCGCCGGCCGACGCCGGCTACCTGCTGTTCTATCCGCTCACCTATGTCGCGCTCGCGCGGCTGGTCGGCGCGCACGTGCGCGACGTGCACGCGAACGTCTGGCTCGACGGCGCGATCGGCGGGCTGACGCTCGCTGCGGTCGGCTCGGCGCTCGTGCTCGAGCCGGTCATCCACGCCACCCACGGCGCCACCGCCTCGGTCGCCACCAACCTCGCGTACCCGATCGGCGACCTGCTGCTGATCGTGTTCGTGTTCGGCGTGTTCGCGCTCACCGGCTGGCGCCCCGGGCGCGCTTGGCTGCTGATCCTGCTCGGGCTCGGGATCACCGCGGTCGCCGACAGCATCTACCTCTTCCGCGTCGCCGAAGGCACCTACCACGACGGGTCGTTCCTCGACGCGCTGTGGCCGCTGGGGCTCTCGCTGCTCGCGTTCGCCGCCTGGTCGCCGCCGAAGCCGCGCGAGCGCAACCCGCTCGCGCGCATCGCGGTGATGGTCGTGCCTTGCTTCTTCGGCGCGGTCGCGCTGCTGCTGCTGATCCGCGGCAACTACGAGCACGTCGCGTTGATCCCGGAGGCGCTCGCCGGCGCGGCACTGCTCGTCGCGGGACTGCGCTTCGCCGTGTCGTTCAATGACGTCCGCAGCCTCTCGGCGGTGCGCGACTCGCAGGCCCGCACCGACGATCTCACGGGCCTTGCCAACCGGCGCCACTTCTACGACCAGCTGAACGCGACGATCGACATCTGCCGCCGCCGGAACACGAGCTTCGCGCTGCTGATGATCGACCTCGACCGCTTCAAGGAACTGAACGACACGCTCGGCCACTACGCCGGGGACCAGGTGCTGCTCCAGATCGGCGACCGGATGAGGAGCCTGCTCGGCGACGCCGCGGTGGCGCGCCTCGGGGGCGACGAGTTCGGGCTGATCCTGCGCGACGAGACGGCCGCGGCTGCGACCGCTGAGCGCATCCACGACGCGCTCGCACGCCCGTTCGAGCTCGACGAGCTGAGCGTCTCGGTCCAGGCCTCGATCGGCATCGCCGCGTTCCCGAAGGACTCCCAGACGACCGACGGGCTGCTGCGGCGGGCCGACATCGCGATGTACCAGGCCAAGGACGAGCGCAGCCGCTACTTCTTCTACGCGCCCGCCGCCGACCACTCCAGCCGCGAGCGGCTCGGACTCGTCGGCGAGCTCAAGCGCGCGATCGAGCAGGGCGGGCTGATCGTCCACTACCAGCCGCAGATCGACCTGCGCACGAACACGGTCAGCGGCGTCGAGGCGCTGGTGCGCTGGCAGCACGCCGAGCGCGGGCTGATCGGCGCGGACACGTTCGTGGGCATCGCCGAGCAGACCGGGGTGATGCGCGAGCTGACCGCCTCCGTGCTCGAGCAGGCGCTGGGCCAGCAGCGGGCGTGGCTCGACGAGGGGCGCGAGCTGAACCTAGCTGTCAACGTGTCGGCGACCAACCTGCTCGACGCCGCGTTCCTCGCCGACCTGCAGGAGCGCCTCGAGCGCTGGCGCACGCCCCCGGGGATGCTTCGGCTCGAGATCACCGAGACCGTGCTGATCGCCGAGGGCTCGCGCGTGCGAGGAGTGATCGACTCGCTCGGCGACCTCGGCGTCCTGCTCTCGCTGGACGACTTCGGCACCGGCTACTCGCCGCTGTCCTACCTGCGCGAGCTGCCGGTGACCGAGATCAAGATCGACCGCTCGTTCATCGCGGCGATGATGAGCGACCGCGACACCGCGACGATCGTCGCGGCCGTGATCGGCCTGGCGCGCCGCCTCGGCATCGACGTCGTCGCCGAGGGAATCGAGACGGCCGGCCAGCTCGAGATGCTGCGCACGTTCGACTGCCCGTTCGGGCAGGGCTATCTGTTCTCGCGCCCGCTGCCCGCGCAGGTCGTCGCGCGCTGGCTGAAGGAGGACGCGCTGCAGCACATCGCCGACGAGGTGCTGGCGGCCGCCGCGCTCACGGGCCTCGAGCGCGAGGCGCTCGAGCTCGATGCGGCGCTGAAGGAGCACCAGCCGGCCGGGTCGCTCACCTGGCCGGGGCCCGCGCCGGGCCGCACGCGCTCGATCCGCTAGTCCTTCGCGGCGAGCACGCTCGCAGCGCTGCCCGTCTTGCCGGCCTTCTTGGCTTTCTTGGCTTTCTTGGCCGGCGGCGCGGGCGGCTCCGCGAGCGCGAGCAGGTCCTTCATCGCGCGCGAGATGCCGCTCGTGAGGACCTCGATGTCCGGCGCGCCGTCGTAGTCGCCGGTGACGCCGAAGTAGAGGCCGCCGTCGTAGGAGAAAATCGCCACGACGATCCTGATCGAGCCGACGACCGGCACGAACGGATAAGACTCGAGCATGCGCCGCCCGAGCGTGCGGACCGGTTCCTGTGGCCCGGGCACGTTCGTGGTCGCCGTGTGCATGTTCAGGCGCGGCGAGGCGGTGACGAGGCGGCTGCCGAGCGCGAGCAGCATCGGCGGCGCGAAGCCCGACAGCGAGGAGAGCACGTCGCCCGCGACCGCCTGCTTGGACTGCTTGATGCCGTCCATCTCACCGCGGATCACCTCGAGGCGCTCCCGCGGATCATCCAGGCCGACCGGCAGCCCGGCGAACACCGCCGAGACGCGGTTGTTGTAGACGCCACGCTCGCCGCGGCGCCGCACCGACACGGGGACCATCGTGCGCACGATCGCCTCCGGCGTGGGCTCCTCCCCGCGCGACTCCAAGAGGGCGCGAAAGCCGCCGGCGATGATCGTCAGCACGACGTCGTTGACGGTGCCGCCCAACGCCGCCCGCACGGCCTTCACGTCGCTCAGCCGCACGTCGGCCCAGCTCCAGCGCCGGTGCGGGCCGATCGGCCCGGTGAGCGAGGAGGACGCCACCGGGCGCATCCGCGAGCTGGCGGCGATCGCGGCCTTGGCGGCTTCGACCATCGTCTCCAGCGTCTGGCGCGGGCGCGCGATCGCCTGCTGGAAGGCCTGCACCTGGCCCGAGGGACTGGCTTTGTGGCTGATCGTTTTCGCGAGCACCTCGACCGACGAGGGCTCCGGCGGGGGCGCGTACTCACGGCCGAGCGCTGGCCGGTCATAGGTCTCGTCGGAGAACATGACCGACATCAGGTCGGTCGCGGCGACGCCGTCGACCATGCAGTGGTGGACCTTCGAGAGCAACGCCCAGCGCCCGTCGGAGAGCCCCTCGACCATCCACAGCTCCCACAGCGGCTTGTTGCGGTCGAGGTGCTGTGAGAACACCCGCGCGGCCATGTTGCGCAGCTGCTCCTCGGTGCCCGGCTTGGGGATCGCCGTGTGACGCAGGTGGTAGTCGAGGCTGAAGTGGGGGTCCTCCACCCACGCGGGAGTGCCCATGCCGAGCGGCACGAAGCGGACCTTCTGGCGGTAGCGCGGCACGAGGTCGAGCTTCTTCGCGACCATCGCCTTGAGCTCGGCGAACGGCGGCGGCGGTCCCTCGAACAGGCTCACGCCGCCGATGTGCATCGGCGTCACGTCATTCTCGACGTGCAGGAAGGACGAGTCGATCGAGCTCATCCATTCCATGCAGGCTCCCGCTCTGCTGCGAGCAGCTCGTCGAGCATGCGGTACACGTCGGGGTGCACCGACATCCCGCAGTGGCTCGAGGAGACCTCGACGTGGCGGGCGTACGGGTCAAGGCACGCCTGCCAGTCGACGATCGCGTCGCTGCGCGAGAACACCGAGACCGCCTCGATGTGATCCTCGAGCGGCGCGTCGAGCTCGGCCCAGAAGGACTCGCAGCACTCCCCCTCCGCCGCGCAGCCGCTCGAGAACAGCCGCGGCACGCCGATGTCGCCCAGCCGCGCCATGAAGCGCACGGTGCGCAGCACCTGCGGCGCGACCGCGAGCGGGTCGCAGACCGGCGAACCGAGCATCACCAGGGCCGAGACGCTCTCGGGCTCGCGCACCGCCAGCGAGCGCGCGAGCGCACCGCCGCGACTCTGGCCGACGAGCACGACCTGCTCCTCGCAGCGCTCGGCAAAGCCCGACAGCTGCTCCTGCAGGCGGCTCACGATCTGATCCGCGCAGCCGGCGTTCAGGCGCAGCCCGCTCATGCAGACGGGGTGGCCGCGGGCGCGCAGCCAGCCGCGCATCAGCGCGAGCGAGCTGTCGCCCGCCATGAAGCCCGGGATCAGCAGCACGGGACGCCGGGACTCCGTGAGGCGGCGGCGCATCAAGAGCTCGCGCGAGAGCGTGCCGCCTGCCAGCAGCCTTGCCAGCTCGCCTCCGAATCGCAGCTCGCCCCAGATGGGCGCTGCGGGCGCCTCCCATCCCTCCACCGCAGACATCGCGCTAGAGAGGATACGCACAAACTGGACGTCCGGCCAATCCGGAGCCGGAACCCGAATGCCCGGCGGCTGCCGCCGTCGCCTGCCTCACGCGAAAGCGGGCGCCGCCTGGAGCTCGAGCAGGTAGGGGTCGTGCGAGCAGATCAGCTCGACTTCGCCGCCGTGGCGGGCGGCGAGCTCGCGCAGTCGTTCCTGGTTCTCCCGGCGCGCCTTGCCGTTCGTCTGGTTGATGTCCTGGAAGATGCGGATCCCCGGCGGGGAGTACGGCGGCGTCTGCACCTCGCCGTGGTGGAAGTAGGCATCACCGCAGTGCAGCAGCCAGCCGTCGCCTTGCCGGATCGCGACGCCGGTGTGCCCGAGCGTATGCCCCGGCAGCGGCACCAGCACGATCTCGCCGCCCGCGCCGGGGAGGATCCGCACCGCCTGGAAGCCCATCCACCGATCACCGTCGGCGTCGTGCTCCACCCAACGCGGGCCGTGGCGCCAGTGCGCGGCGACATAGCGAGTACGCGCGCGCCAGTCGGGCGAGAGCGCCGCGGAGAGCTCGCGGCTGAGCAGGTGCACGTCGGCGTCGGGGAAGTCGGGCAGCCCGCCGCTGTGGTCGAGGTCGAGGTGGGTCGCGACGATGTGACGCACGTCGCTGGGCTCGAAGCCGAGCGCGAGCACCTGCGCGTGCGCGGTCTCGGCCGGGTCCAGCTGCGGGCTCACGATCGTGCTGAACACCCGTCCGAGCTGGCGCGGGTGTTCGATGTCGCCGCGGCCGAAACCGGTGTCGACGAGCACGAGCCCCTCGGCCCCCTCGATGAGCAGGCAGTGGCACACCGAGCGCGCGCGTTCGAGCAGCCCGCCCTCTCCGGTCAGCAGGCGCGCGCCCCGCGGGCACATCGTGCCGCAGTTCAGGTGGTGGATCGCCTGCGGGGAGACGTTCACTCCGGCACACCCTAATGACACGCCCGCGCCGTTAGCATCCGCATCGATGGAGGGGAGACCGGAGATCGGCGTGCGCTGCGGCGCACGGGAGGCGAGCTATCCCGAGCTCCTCAGCGATGCGCTGCGCGCCAGCAGCGGCCTCGCGGCGCTCGGCGTCGGCGCCGGCGACCGCGTCGCGGTGCTGCTGCGCAACTCGCTCGAGTTCCTGGAGGCGTCGATCGCGACGGTGCCGCTCGGGGCGAGCGCCGTGCCGATCAACTGGCACTGGCGCGGCGAGGAGATCGCGCACGTGCTGGCCGACAGCGGCGCGAAGGCGCTGGTCTTCCACGCGGACCTGTGGCCGTCGCTGCAGGGGCGGGTGCCGGAGGGGGTCGCGCTCGTGAGCGTGGGCGAGCCGGACGTTCCCGGCGCCTCCCCCTGGAGCGAGTGGATGGATGCGCTGGAGCCGTGGCAGCAGGCGCCCGAATCGGCTCCGGTCTCGATCATCTACACCTCGGGTACGACCGGCAAGCCGAAGGGGGTCGTCCGGGCGCAGTCCAGCGAGGAGAGGCGCGAGAAGACGCGCGCGCTGCTCGCGGAGATGTTCCAGCTCGGCGAGGGCGAGCGCACCGTGATCCCGGCGCCGATGTACCACACGGCGCCGAACGTCTACGCGCTGGCCAGCGCGCTGCTCGGGATGGACATGACGATCATGGAGCGCTTCGACGCCGAGGAGTTCCTGCGGATCGTGCAGGAGCGCCGCGTCACGGTCGTGCAGATGGTGCCCACGATGTTCGTGCGGCTGCTCGCGCTGCCGCGTGAGGTGCGCGAGTCCTATGACCTCTCCTCGCTGCGCTGGATCGTGCACGCCGCGGCGCCCTGCCCGCCCGCGGTCAAGCTGGCGATGATCGAGTGGCTCGGGCCGATCGTCGCCGAGTACTACGGCGGCACCGAGACCGGGCCGGTGACGTTCTGCGCCAGCGAGGAGTGGCTCGCGCACCCGGGCACGGTCGGAAGGGCGCTGCCCGGGGCGAGCGTGCGCGTGCTCGGGGAGAACGGCGAGGAGCTCGAACCCGGGGAGTCCGGCGAGGTGTACGTGTGGCACGAGGTGTGGCCGGACTTCACCTACGAAGGCGACGACGAGAAGCGCCGATCGATCGAGCGCGACGGACTCGTCAGCGTCGGCGATGTGGGTTACCTGGACGGCGAGGGGTTCCTGTTCTTGAACGACCGCCGCTCGGACATGGTGATCAGCGGCGGGGTGAACATCTATCCCGCCGAGATCGAGGCCTGCCTGATCTCGCTCGACGGGGTGCGGGACTGCGCGGTGTTCGGAATCCCCGACGAGGAGTTCGGCGAGGCGCTCGCCGCCCACCTGGAGCTGGACGAGGGCGCGGCGCTCGGCGAGGAGGAGGTTCGCGCCCACGTGCGCGAGCGCCTCGCGGGCTACAAGACGCCGAAGGTCGTCGTGTTCGAGGAGTCGCTGCCCCGCGAGGACTCGGGCAAGATCTTCAAGCGCCGCCTGCGCGAGCCGTACTGGGCCGGGCTGGAGCGGGCGATTTGAGCGCGGCGATGGACGAGGCGCGCCTGGTCGCGGTCGGGGACGGCGTCGAGCTCAGCGTGACCGATGCCGGCAGCGGCCCCGCCGTCGTGCTCTGTCACGGCTTCCCTGAGCTCGCGTACTCCTGGCGCCACCAGGTCCAGCCGCTGCTCGACGCAGGCTACCGGGTGCTCGTCCCGGACATGCGCGGCTACGGCGCGAGCTCGGCGCCGGGCGAGGTCGATGCCTACGACGTGGTCTCGCTGTGCGGCGACATGGTCGGGCTGCTCGATTCGATCGGGGAGTCGCAGGCGATCTTCGTCGGCCACGACTGGGGCGCGAACGTGGTCTGGTGGCTCGCCGCGATCCATCCCGAGCGGGTACAGGCGGTCGCCGGGTTGAGCGTGCCGTTCGTGCCGCGCGCCCCGGCAGCGCCGATCCCGATCATGCGCGCGCATCTCGGCGAGGACTTCTACATCGTGTGGTTCCAAGAGCCGGGCGTCGCCGACGCGGCGCTCGGGAGCGACGTCCGCCGCACGCTGACGACCTCGCGGCAGTGGACGGCGCAGTGGGCCGAGGAGGACGGCGCGGTCCGCAAACGTCCCGAGTGGCTCTCCGAGGAGGAGCTGCAGGTGTACGTCGATGCGTTCGAGCGCACCGGTTTCACCGGCGGGCTGAACTGGTACCGCAACATCGACCGCAACTGGGAGCTCACCGAGCCCTACGGCGATCGCCGGATCGAACAGCCGGCGATGTTCCTCACCGGGGAGCTCGACCCCGTGCGGACGTTCATGCCCGTCGAGGCGATGGACGGCTGGGTCACCGACCTCCGCCGCCGGACGGTCGTGCCCGGCGCCGGGCATTGGGTCCAGCAGCAGGCCCCGGCGGCGGTCAACGCCGAGCTGCTGGGCTTTCTCGGCTCGCTCTGAGCGCGGGCGCGCTCAGCGGATTCCCAGGGCGTTACGACGGCCGTCACACGGCGGGCGGCGAGGCTCCGACCATGTCTCTCACCGGAAGGAGTTGACCCAATGCAGAAGGGCAGGAAAGTCGCCGTCCTCGTGGCCGCCAGCGCATGCGCGCTGGGCGGCGCCGCGGCCGGCATCAGTCAGAGCGCGGCGAGCTCTTCCTCGAACGGCTCGAGCGCGAAATCACCGAAACCCGGCCAATGGGCTCACGGGGCGCGGGGGTTCGGGTTCGCCGGGCACGGAGGCCCGGGCTTCGGTGATGAGGTGCACGCAGTCGAGGTCGTGCTGAACAAAGCCGGCACCGCCTACATCACGGTCACGCGCGAGGTCGGCACGATCACCGCCGTCGACGCCGGCGCAAGCAAGATCACGCTGAAGGAGGGCACCTCCTCGGTGACCTACGCGACGCCGACGATCTCGATTCCCTCGGGCTCGACGGTGACGCTCGACGGCGCGAGCAGCTCGCTCGAAAAGCTGAAGGCCGGTGAGGACGTGTCGATCTCCTCATCCTCGGAAGGGACGGCCGTCTTCGCCGCCGACTCCTCGTTCAAGCCCGGCCCGCCGCCGGGTGGGATGGGCGGAGCACCCGGCGGAGCGCCGAACGGTGGACCGCAGAACGCGCCGCGGCCCCCGGGCGAAACGGGCTGAGGAGCCGGTTGCGTCGCGCCCCGGCGGCGGGGTACCGTGGGAGGCATGAGCGAAAAGCCGCCGGGGTGCGAGCCCGAGAAGCCCGATGAGTGAACCCGGCGGCCGGAGCCGGGGGGCGATGCGACGCGAAAACCGCTTCGCGATCGCCGCCGGCGTGGTGGCGCTCGTCGCCGGCGTCGTCGTGCTCGCCGTCGGCGGGGGCGGCACGGGGGCGACGATCGCGGCCGCGACGCTGCTCGGGCTCGCCGGGATCGCGTTCGTCTCGCTGGTCTTCCTGCTGGTCGGCCAGAGCGAAGAATCCGACCGGCGCAAGCACCCGCGCGGCTGAGGGCTCAGAGCTCGAGCGCAGCCTCGCGGCGGCGGCGCAGCCACGTTCGCCGCACCCATGCAAGCGCCACGAGCACGAGCCCGAGCGGCACGAGCACGGCGAGCGCGATCAGCAGCACAGCGCCTACCGCCGCGAGCACGTCCCCGGCGTCGTCCAGGCCGCGCGAGAGCGTCAGGCCTTCCTTGGCAGCGCCGCCTGTGATCGTCACTTCGAGCTGGGACGTCGACGCGCGGGTGGAGACCGACTTGACCGCGGCGCGGTCGTGCGCGAGCGCTTCGCGGTTGGAGGCCAGCCGGTCGCGCAGGCTTTCGATCTCGCCCTGCGTGGACGCGTTCGACAGCGCGCGCAGCAAGGCGCGGCGGACGGCTTCGTCGTCGTGCAGCTGTCTCTGTGCGGCTTCGTAGGTGCCCGTGATGTCCTGGGATTCCTGGCTGACGGCGCGCTCAGGCGCGATTCGCCCGAGGGCGGCGATCGCTTCGTTCAGCTTCTTGCTCGGGACGTTCAGCACGATCTGCGCTTCGCTCGTGCCGCCGTGGCGGATCTGCACGTGCGAGCTGGAGATGTAGCCGCCGTCGCTCGCCGCCAGGCTCGTGACGCTGTCGGCCGCTTCCTGGACGCCTTCGCCGCTCGGCGCCAGCGTCACGGAGCCACCTTGCTGCTGGAGCCGGGCGGGGGCCGACGCCGCCGGGGCGGAGGTTCCGAGTTGTTCGGCGGCGCTGCCGGCCGCGCTCTGCGCTTTCGCGGCATGCGGAACCGCGATCGGGCCGTTCTTCGGGAAGGACCGTTCGGCGTACTGGTTGCTCGAGCCGCCGACCAGGACGAAGACCACAAGAAGCGCTGCCAGCGCGGCGACGACGCCTCCCAACGCGAGCGATCGGCCCGGCGAAGCGGTGAGGCGACGCGACACGCGTTCGCGCAACGGGGGCCGCGGCTCGCGCTGCTCGCGCGCCCATTCCCCAACGCGCATCTGCAGCTCGCGCTCGAACTCGGGGTCGAGCGGCAGCGCGAGCGCCCGCACGTCCTCGCGCAGCTCGCGCAGCGAGAGCGCCTGCGGTCCGGCGAGCTCGCCGTTCAGCATCGCGTCGATCTCCTCGCCCAACGCGCTCTCGGCCCCGGGGAAGCGGATCACCTTCATGCGACCTCCTCGGTGGCCAGGGGCCCTTCGCGCAGACGCTCGAGCGCGCGGTGCAGCCGCGTGCCGGCGTTCGACTCGCTGATCCCCAGCGCGCGGGCAAGCTCGGAGTTGGTGAGCTCGCCGTGGAACTTCAGCAGCACGATCTCTCGGTCCCGAGGCGAGAGCGCGGCGAGAGCGGCGCGAACGCTCTCGCGCCGCTCGAGGAGCGCGGCGTCGTCGTCCGGCGCAGCGGGCGCGGCGGCCAGGTCGAGCTCGGCCTGCGGGCGCCGGCGGCGCGCACGCAGCTCATCCAGCGCGGCGTTACGTGCGATCGTGAACAGCAGCGCGCGCGGCGTGCCGCGGCGCGGGTCGAGCCGGCCGCGCGCTCGCAGGAGCCGCTCGAAGGCGAGCGCCGTGACGTCCTCCGCGCTCGCCCTGTCGCCGAGCACCGAGAGGACGTAGGCATGCAGGTCGGCGACGGCGTCGCGATACAGCGCTTCCAGGCCCGCCTCGTCCAGTCCTTCGTGAGTCTGCCGACGCGCGATCCTCATCATCAAAAACTACGTCCCGCCCCACCCTCGCGTCACAGATGAGGTGGAGAGGAGCCCGCGGCTCGTCCTGTGGCCGCGGGCTCCTCCTGGGCATCCAGCCCGACTAAGGCTGCTTCTGGCCCGTCACCGGGTTCAGGAACAGCCTGCCGGCTTGCTTGCCGGAAAACTGGAACATGCCCGCGAGGTCGAAGGGAACGCCCTCGGACGCGTCGGTTGCGGCCTGCACCTGGTCGTAGGAGCCCGGGATGCCGGGCAGCCCCCAGTTGTACTCGACGAAGTTGATCGTCGAGGCCTGGCTGCTGAGGTCGTGATCGACGTCGTTCTTCTTCGCGTACGGCGAGATCAGCATCATCGGCAGGCGCGGCCCATAGCCGCAGCGGCCCTGTTCGCCGTTCAGCGGCGGGGCAGTCTGCGGCCTGGGGCCGCACTGGCCGGAGGTGCCGGTGCTCGACACCGTGAACGACGTGTTGGTGAGGTTGTCCGCCGGCGAGAGCGACTGGTTCGTCACGCCGCTGTACGCATGGTCATACCAGCCGTCGGAGTCGTCGTAGTTGACGATCACCGCGGTGCTCTTCCAGTCGGGCGAGCGCTCGAGGGCGTTGATCACGCCGGTGACGAACGCCTGCTCGTCGGCGGGATCCGAGTAGGCCGCGTGGCCGTCCTCGTAACCGGGCGCCTTCAGGAACGACACGTCAGGCAGCGCCGAGGCCGGCAGTTCGCGCCGGTTGATCGCTTCGACGAGCTGGTTGAAGTCGCTCGTGTCGTAGTTGTGGTTCGGCGTATTGAACTGCGGCACGCCGGCCAGGTAGGACTGCGTGTCGTGGCCGATCGATTCGAGCCCCGCGAGCGTGTCCTGCCCGCTCGTGTTGGTCGGGATCGTCAGGTGGTGCGGGTTGGCCGTCGAGGCGTAGTACTGGAACGGCTCGTGATGGGGGATGTAATCGTCCTTGTAGCCCCACTGGCCGGTGCCGCCGAGCGCCACCCCGACCGGGTGAACGGTGCTGCAGATCGTCTGGTTGCTCGAGTGCGCCGGACGGTGTTCGGTGGCGTAGTAGCTCTTGAACTCATCCGGGGTGAAGGTGCTCGTCGGCTGCCCCGTTTTGCCGACCCCCGCCAGCGCTTCCTGGTAGGTCTCATCGGGGCGGAAGCCGCCCTCGAACCAGCCCCAGGAGAGGCCCTTTTCGTTCAGCTCGTCGCCGATGTTCTTGCCCTTCATCGCGACGGCGTCGCGCGTCGAGCAGTCGTCCCAGTAGGGCTGGGCGTCGCTGGTCAGCGAGTAGCCGCCGAGGCCGTTTTCGGTGAGGTCGGCATCGGGTTTCGTGGCGGTCGAGATCGACGGGCTTTCGGCCATGTGTTCGGTGTCGACTTCGCCCGTGTCGCCGGAGGCGAGGTTGATCGCGCCCGGCGCCGAGGGGCCGAACGTCGTGCCGTAGGAGTTGTCGCTCATCGCGAAGTGCTGCGCGTAGTTCCACAGCGCCGTGACCGTGTTGCCGTCGTAGTAGTCCATGACCTGCGCGGGGTTGCAGGCCGTGCCGAAGGGGCTCGTCCCGGTGCCGGTGCCGACGGACTGGACGAAGTGGTCCATCTTGCCTTCGTCGAAGGCCTGCTGCTCGTCTGAGTAGTTGTGGTCCTGATCACAGGTCAGCTGGCCGCCCGCGTCGCCCGATAGCCCGGTCGCGTTGGAGTCGAGCCGCTGCGGTTGCGCGGAGTTCGGGTTGCTGAACAGCAGGTTGTCGCTGTGGCGCAGGCTCGGCGGCAGCGATTCGCCGGTGGCCGGCGTCAGGCCGTCGACGGCCGGCGTGCCGTTTTTGGCCTTGAACTTCTGGCCGTCGCTGTTCGCCGCGTTCGGATAGGTGCCGAAGTAGTGGTCGAAGGACACGTTCTCCTGGAAGATCACCACGACGTGCTTGATCGGCGTCGCGGTCGCCGGTTCGCTCGGCTTCGACTGCTTTGTCGCGTTGTGGGTTGCGCGACGCGCCGCGCCCGCGTGCGCGCCGCCCGCCGCCGCCGAGGAGGCGGCGACCGCGCCGCCCGACACCGCCAGCGCCGCGAGCAGCGCTCCCACCCTGCCTCTTTGTCGCATCTCTCTCTCCTCCGAGGTCTTTGACTGTTGCGCCCCCGTGGCCGCGCGGCGTCCGCGCACTGAGCCGAAGGCTTCCCTCGGCGGCCGTTCACCACGTTTCGCTGGTGTGACCGAGGCGTTGAAGATCTGTGACCTCGCGGTCGGGCGGTCAGGTGGGTGACGGGAGGTCCTTGCCGGCGCGGCGGCCGGGTGCCGCGCGCGTGCGTCATGCTTGTGCCCTTGGAGCCCCAGCACGCAAGAGAGATCCGCTCGTGGCTGATGGACATGGACGGCGTGCTCGTGCGCGAGGAAGAAGCGATCCCGGGCGCGAACGGCTTCCTCGACCGCCTCCGCGAGCTTCAGATCCCGTTCATGGTGCTGACGAACAACTCGAGCTACACGCCCCGCGACCTGGCGGCGCGGCTCGGCGCGATCGGGCTCGAGGTGCCGGAGGGGGCGATCTGGACCTCGGCGCTCGCGACCGCCCGCTTCCTGCACGACCAGCGTCCCGGCGGATCGGCCTACGTGATCGGCGAGTCGGGGCTCACGACGGCGCTGCACGAGGCGGGCTACACGCTCGATGACCGCGCGCCCGACTACGTCGTGCTGGGCGAGACGCGCACGTACTCGTTCGAGCGCATCACGCGTGCGATCCGGCTGATCGTCGAGGGCGCGCGCTTCATCGCGACGAACCCGGACCCGACCGGGCCGAGCACGGCCGGGCCGCTGCCGGCGACCGGCTCGGTCGCGGCGCTGATCAGCCGCGCGACCGGTGTCGAGCCCTACTTCGTCGGCAAGCCGAACCCGCTGATGATGCGCTCGGCCCTGAACGCGATCGAAGCCCACTCTGAGAGCTCGGCGATGATCGGCGACCGCATGGACACCGACATCGTCTCCGGGCTCGAGGCCGGGATGGAGACGATCCTCGTGCTGAGCGGGGTGACCACGCGGGAGATGGCAGAGCGATTCCCGTTCCGCGCCTCGCAGGTTTGCGAGTCGGTCGCGGAGCTCGTCGGGCAGCTCTCGGGGTGAGCGGGGCGCTGGTCGGGTTGTTGAGGACGCGGCGATCGCGCGAGCGCGGTTCGACCGGGATACTCGAGTGCGATGTCCCAGCAGAACGTCGACTTCGTCGCCTCGGCCATCGACCGTTGGAACAGCGGCGAATGGATCATGCCGGAGGTGTATGACCCAGAGCTCGAATGGCTGCCGCACCGCAGCGTCACCGAGGGCGCCTACCGCGGGATCGACGGCATCAGGCGCTTCGCCGAGGACACGCGCGAGCACTTCGAGCGCTTCGTGCTCGACTACGAGCTGCTTGACCTCGGCGAGCAGCTCGTGCTCAGCTGGGGCACGGTGCATTTCCGGGCGAGGCAGAGCGGGATCGAGTCGGAGATCCCTTTCGGCGGGCTCGTCACGTTGCGTGACGGCAAGATCTTGCGCTGGGAGGATTTCGGGTCCAAGGAGGCGGCGCTCGACGTGGCCGCGGGCGGCGGGTAGTTCGCCGGCGTCGGAGAGCGGGGTGGGCGTCGGAGACCCGCGGTCGAGCCTCCATCAGCGGGGCGTGGCATTGCACACCGAGGTCGGCGTCCCATGGCGGGTTGGGCTTTGCACGGGCGCCCGCGCGGGTACAGAACGCATGACAGCCCGCAGCCCCGAGGAGGTTCTGTGTCACGACTGAAGCGGATGATCGGCATCAAGGCAACGAAGGCGACGGCCCGGCACACTGCGCACGGACTCGCCTCGAAGGCGCAGCGCAGGCCGCTGCGCAGCGCGAGCCTGCTCGGCGCGGGCGTGCTGGTGGGGCTCGGCGCGGGCTGGGCCGCGGCCCGGCACCTGAGCTGACATAAGCGGCGTTGATGGCCCGGCCCGTAACGGCTATCGGGCGAGCTCTGAGAAGTGAAGTACGCTCGGATCGCCTCGGGCACCTGTGACACGGAGCATCCAACCCGCCATCGACCTGCGTCAGCTGCACTACCTGGTCGTCGTGGTCGAGGAGGGGCAGATCACGCGGGCGGCGCAGCGCCTGCAGCTCGCCCAGCCCGCGCTCTCGCAGGCGATCGCCCGCCTGGAGACACAGCTCGGCGTGCGCCTGCTCGAGCGGCTGCCGCGCGGGATCGAGCCGACGCCCGCCGGGGCCGCGTTCTACGAGAAGGCGCAGGTGGCGCTGCAGGCGGTCGAGGAAGCACAGGACGCCCTCCATCCGTGGGCACGGTCGGAGTCGACGTTGCGGCTGGGCTTCCTGCCGGCGCTCGGCCCCGTCGCACGGCCCTGGCTGCGGCGCTTCATCGCAGCCGAGCCAGGCGTCGAGCTGGAGACGCGGCACCTCACTCCGCAAGACCGGCTCGTCGAGCTCAGACGCGGTCGCATCGACGTCGAGCTGATGTTCCCGCCGCCGCGCGCTGACGATCTGGCGCACGAGGTGGTGCTGCGCTCGCCGCGCTACGTGCTGATGCACGAGGGCCATCCGCTCGCCGACGCTGGCTCGCTCCAGTACGCGCAGATCGCGAACGAGCGCGTGCCGGGGCGCCACCCGAGCGTGCCGAAGGACTGGGCGCAGGAGGCGTGGCTGATGAACTACCGCGGCTCGACGCCGGACACGACCAGGGAGCAGCCGACGAGCGCCGATGAGGTGTGGGCGCTCGTCTCCGCGGGCAAGGCGATCTCCGTCCTGCCCGAGTTCATGGTCAAGGGGGCGGCCGGTCACGGGGTCAGGGCCGTGCTGCTCGCCGATGTGGAGCCGGTCGAAGTCGCGCTTGCGAGGCGCTGCGACGACGACAGGCGGCCGGTGCTGGCGCTGTTCGAGGCGGCCGAGCGGGCGGAGGCCTGAGGCGCGGGACCCCAGCCTGGGCCCGACGGGCGCTCGGGGACGGGACGTTGTTTCGCGCGGCGCGACGGCTGCCTTGCGCCCGGCGTACTTGCGGCGCGGCGACGCGATGGCCGGGACGCGCGGAGCGCCCCGGCCATCGTGAGGGTGCGGAGCAGCTCTTGGCTCAGGCGGTCCCGGGGGCCAGCGAGCCGGAGGTGAACGGCAGCAGGTCGTAAAGGCCGGTGACTTCGAAGACGCTCTGCACGCGCTCGGGCCCGGGCTTGATCAGCAGGCCGATGCCCTGCCGGCGGCAGATGCGCTGAGTGAGCGTGATCGCCCACAGGCCCGAGGAGTCGATGAACGTGACGCGCGAGAGGTCCACGACGATCGGGCGTTCCTCCCGCAACAGCCGTGAGATCGCCTGCTCGAACGCGGTGAGCGCCGAGGAGTCGAACTCGCCGATCGCTTCGAGGATCGCGCATTGATCGCCGTCATGCAGCTCGACGCGGAAGGCGCGCTCGGCGGGCGCGACGTCGGACTGCGGCAGCGCTCCGGGAGCGGACGAGGGCGCGTTCTGCTCGTTCCCGCTTCGTCGCTCCTGTGCGCCGCGGCCGGGCGCCCGGCCGCGCGAAAGCGGCGAATGCTGCACCAGCAGCGATCTTCCGATTGCTAGAACATGCAAGAGCTGAACTCTCGCGCCTCGGCCGCCGCGTTGTCCAATATGTGTTCCCGCGTTGGCATAGGCGTTCGTTATCGCGGTGTCCCTTCGGATGAGGCGGTGAACGCCCCTCGCCGGCCGGGCAGTTCTGCGGCCGGCACAGGTTGCGCGGGGCCGTGGATGCGGCGAGCGCCGTCGGCGCCGGCGTCGAGCTCCGAGTCGCGTGCCATCTGCTCGACCGTGGCGCGCAACGTCCGGATCACGGGCCGCGCGTCGCCGCGGGCGACGAGCAGCGACACCTCGACCGGGTCGACGCCGAGCAGGGGGATCGCGCGCAGCCCGTCGCCCTGCAAGCGGGCGACCATGAACTGCGGGAGGATCACGATCGCGCGGCCGCGGGAGACGACCGCCCAGAGCTCGTCGAGCGAGGTCGGCGTCTCGGCGGAGAGCACCGGCGGCGAGCTGCGGTACTTCATCAGCCACGCATCCGCGGCCCAGCGTTCGTCGACGCGCGGATCACGGCCGGGCAGCGTCTCGTGCTCGATCTGCTCGAAGGTGAGCGTCGACTCGCCGGCGAGCGGGTGATCCTCGCTGACGAGGACGTAACGGGGCGAGAGCGCGATCAGGTGCTCGAGAAACTGCTCGTCGCCGGCGGGCGGGTAGACGATCTCGGCATCGATGTGGCCGCGCTTGATCGCAACGAGACGCTCCGCCGGGAGCAGATGGCGGGTCTCCACATCGACGTCGGGGTGCTCGCGCATCAGGCGCCGGATCAGCGCGCGGGCGAGGTCGCCCGCCGACTCGGGAAAGCCGAGCACGAGGCGCGGAGCGGCCTGCAGCCACGGGTCGAGTGCCTCTTCGGCTTCCTCGACGGCGATCAGCGCCCGAGCGGCGCGCTCGAAGAAGGCGTCGCCGGCCTCGGTCGGCGTCACGCCGCGCGAGTGGCGCTCGAACAGCCGCACGCCCAGTTCGGCCTCGAGCTTGGCGATCGCCTGCGAGAGCGCGGGCTGCGCGATATGCAGCCGGGCGGCCGCCCGCGTCATCTGCCCCTCCTCGACAACGACGACGAAGTAGTGGAGTTGGCGCAGGTCGAGCATCTTGGGGGTCAGCCCGGGTGACCGCCCCTCTCGGCGCACTCCAAGGTCACTGCGTTCTTACCCGCGTGCGCGTAAGGACCTTTTCACATCCGCATACGCGTTCTGTTCGACCCATAGTTTACGCTTATGACCGTTTCCGGGCGGGCTAAGGGCACCGGAAACGGCGGGCCGGCCGGGGCCCGTGGGACAAGGATCGAGGAGCGGCGTCAGATGAGGAAGGGAGTCAGGCATGGCCGTCCTTAGGCTGGTCAGCGGCCCCGCGAGCCGGAACACCTACGATCGGGTCGTCGCCGCGATGAAGCTCCACACGGAGCATCCGCTGGGGCTGATCCTGCACGGCGCGAACCTCGTCGACGGGGAGATCCAGGTCACGCAGGTGTGGGACTCGGCCGAGTACGCGCTGCGCTTCGAAGAGGAGATCCTCGGGCCTGTGCTCGCGGCGCATGGAGTGAGCGCGGCCCGCGAGGTCAAGGTGGTCGAGCTGTGCGATCTCGTTACGCCCTGAGCGGGGCGGGGGCTTGGCTGGCTGAGCGGTGGAGCCCGGGGCGCTGGTTCGTGCGCGGCTTGTGCGGGCCGGCGTTGCGAGCCTCGCGCCCGCGGCCGGGAGGCGCTTTACCGCAAAAGCGCCCCCCGCCGCAGCTTTGCGAGGCTCAACCTGTGCGCGTTGCCGCCCTTGGAGGGCGGAGGCGCGGACGCGATCCGTCGCGCCCGCATCTCCGCTTGCGGCCCGCGGTACAGGAGGGACAGCGCCGCGCGCCATCTGAAGGCCCGCGGGAAGGGACTGCCACGGCACCCTCGAGTGGTCGAGCCGGTGCACGGGACGCCGGCGATGGCGAGCCGAAGCGCGCGTCGCGTCTCAACGAGACCCCCTCCTCGTTTCGGCCGGGCTTGTGCGCGGCCGGTTCTCGAGTCTTGCCAACCGGGGCAGGCGCTGTCCAATAGATCTCGTCGGCGGGGCGATAGGGGCTGCTTATGCCAGGGTGGCGCGCGGGGCTCCACTTGCCGCAGCTCGCGGGCTGTGCCGCCCGGCGGGCGTCGGGGATCGTTGTTCGGCCGGCGGTTCGGAGGCTCGGCGTAGAATCGGAGGTCCTGGGGCCATAGCTCAGATGGGAGAGCGCCTGCTTTGCAAGCAGGAGGTCACCGGTTCGATCCCGGTTGGCTCCATGAAAGGGACCCCACGCGCGAACCCCTTAGCCCAGGCGCGTGTGGCACCTCGCAGGGCCGACACGGCGTCACAGAATGACTGATTGAAGTGATTCCGGAGGGCGGCATGACGCACAGTAAGCAAGATCCAGGCCTCAGATCACGACTATTCAGTCGCGCGACGCAGTCTGGCGAGGACTTCGTCAAAGTGACCTGAATAGCGGTCGCCCAGCCCAGAAAACACGCCGGGGCCCCAGTCCTCGGCGAGCAGCACCTCGATCGTGGCACTTACAGAGCGGTCGCGGATCCGGAGCCTGCCCGTCACCGGAAGCCGAGCCTTCGGCCCGCGGATTCCTCCAAATAGCCTGGTCATCGCCTTGCTGCCGCCGTCGAGCAACAGGTCGCCGCTCTCCTCGCCCGAGACCCTTATGCGGATCCCGCGCTCCCCCAACGTAGCTTTGAGGCGTTCCCGGGCCTCGCGCGGACCGAGGCCCGTGTCCCACGCGGCCCGAGCCTCATTCCGGGCCCGAGCGGGGATCTCCGGGAACGCTTCCATGATCGCCGGCTCGGCACCGAAGCGTCGCAATGCCTCAATTAGTCGCCCGACCCCCGCGCCGAAGTCCGTGTCCGAGACGACGAGCGCCTGCTTGTCCGCGAGCACGGCCAATTCGGGCGGAAGCTCAGACCGTTGAAGCTCCGCCGCGCCGTCGAGGAGCACAGGAACGATCGGCCGGTCCGCAGAGAGCGCCTCGCGCAGCTCGCGGTGCACCCAATCGCCGGCATCGGCCAGCTCCGCGCGCCAGCGAGGCGTTACGACCGCGACGACTACCCTGCAGTTGCGAATCGCCTCGCCGATGACCACCGGGTAGTCCTGGCCCGCGCCGATCCCGGTGACGTCGATGAACACACGCCCTGTGCCGAAATGCCTTATTAGCCAGTCACTTAGGCGTCCGGCCCCAAGGGCGTCCTCGCGCCTGTAGCTAATGAACACATCAGCAGTGACACTGCTGTTCTGTCCTCCAGGCGACTCCATCAGGTAGAGGCAGGGTACATGCCGGGAAGGTCGCGTATCCGTCGCCGGGCGAGATGCCTCGGGGGGCTCGGAGAGCTCACGTCGACTCATCGTCTACCGCGGCTGTCGGAGGCTTCCGAGCTCAGATGTTGTCGGCGAGCTCCGGATAGCCCGCCGCAAGCGCCAGCTCCCGTCCGGCGCGATTCAGCCACGGGTGTTCGATCCCCTGCTCGGCGAGCCAGCGAAGCTGCGTGAGGCTGCTGTCGACGGAACCCGCCGTCGGGCGCAGTCGGCCCGCCGATGCATATGCCTCGGTCACATGGTCGGGCTCCGCGTTGGCGCTCAGCAGCGCCTCGTAGACTCGTGCCTCCGCGACCGTCACCACCGCCCAGAAGTCGCGAGGATCGCGCTCCGCTGCGAGTTCCGCTGCGTACGCGACCGCCGGGAGCGCCCTGCGCGCGCGAGCTCCGGCCGCCGGGTCGGCGTGTACAAGCTCGAGCAGCAACCCGCACGCGACGAAGTTGATCCCCTCGTAGAACGCGCCAAGGTCGCGTTCATAATCGTGAGCGTAGGCTTCCATCGCTCCGGCGATGTCCTGGCGACGCGCCGCCAGGCCCTCCCGAGTGTGCGAGCGTCGCTTGTTGATGGCACCGAGCGCAGCCCAGACCTCAGGATGCTCCGGGCACCTCACGAGCAGGGCTCTGAGCACGCGCTCGGCCTCGTTGAAGGCCTCGACGCCCGCCCCTCGCGGTTTGTATAGCGCCTGCGCATAGTAGAAATGAGCGTCCGGGCGACTGGCCGCGATGTCGGCCGCAACGATCGGCGCGAGCAATCGGGCGCCCTCCGCGTATTCACCAAGGCGCGTCAGCCCAACTCCGGCCTCGGCGGCGATCAGCATTTGTTGCTCCTCGTTCAGCCCGCCCGCACCCTCGACGATCTGAAGTGTCAGCTCGGCGTCACGGAGATCGCGCGCCAGCGCGAGCTGCTCGCGCAGCCGCTCGAAGCGGTCATCGGGCGGGCCGCGCCGCACGAGTGACGCCCAGCTCGTGACGTCCATCACGGCCGCCACCGGCGAGTCGCTGCCCGGCGGCGGCGGCGCCTGCAGTTGCTCGAGGAACGGGGCAAGCCGCGTCCACGCCTCGAGTGCGGCGGCGTCTGAGATGCCGCCGTCCTGATCCTGCTGATACTGCACCCGCCGCAGGGCGCCGAGGTCAAAGGGCGGTCTCGTCCCCTCCGGACCGATCAGAAGCGTGTGCCGAGATCGCAGGAGATGACGCAGGCCCAGCTCCCAGCCGACATTGAAGTTGCCTGTCGCGAGGTCCGCAATCACCATGTCGGCCTCGCTGATCGCCTCGATCATCGGCTGCAGCACGATGCCCGCATCGATCTGCTCGTCCGCCCGGCGGTAACGGAGCTGTGCGTTCTCGAGCGCCGGCACCAGCACTTTTTCATATGTCGGGTCACAGTTGATCATGCGCTTGCGCTGTGGGTCGAATTTGTCACCGAACGGGCCGGCCACGAAGACATAGGGTCGGCTCGAGATCTCCGCGGCCGGGTCGATTCTGATCACCGGCCTCCCACGCGCGGCGGCGCGAGCGGCCAGATGCTCGACCATCGCGCCCTCGCCTGGTGAGGCGACGATCAGTGCCACGACACGATCCGCCTCCACCGCGAGCTGTTCCGCCCGCTCGAGGATCCGCGCGTTTGCGGCGCGGTACGCCTCGGTGCCGTCGGGCATGTCAAGCGTCGTCAGCTCGCCCACCTCGAGCGCACGGTCGATTGCCGTGTCGTGTCGCGCGCGCCAATCCTCCTCGACCGAGCGCTCGCGGAAGTCCCCGCGCAACGTGGGCAGCACGATCGCGAGCCGCGGCGCTCGTGCCGTGCCACGCGCCGCCTCGAGCACGAGCAGATCGCCGCCGTCGGCTGCAGCCCCTACGACCGCCGAGGGGCCCAACGCGGCAAGCAACCGCTGCAGCCGCCGAGCGACGCGCTCGTGGGTGTCGGAAGGCATTGAGGCGGCGCGGCGTCCCGCGTAGGCGATGATCATCGCGCGTTCTCCGGCCAGCTAGGCGCGAAACGCTTTCGCCACCGAGTCGAGCGCGTTCGCAAGCTCACCCGAATTCTCAACATCGATCACGTGCGTGTCTTTCTTGAGCCAGTCGGGCACGACAGCATCGGGGCCAATCGCGATCGGCACGACCTCGGCGTCGCCTGCGAGCGCTGCGCTCAGCTCGCGCTCAACCCACGGGCTGGACGCGTCCGAGAAGACACCAAGCACGATTCCGGCGTCCGCCACCGCCGAGGCGATCGAGCCCTCCCATGGCAGGCCCAGCTCGAGCGTGTCGTCGGTCGCGACGGTCTCGAATCCCAGCTTGCCGAGCAGGTCTTGGACCTCCTGTCCGAGCTCTGCGTCCGCCGAGCCGAAGGACACGAGCGCCACCGGCTGTGAGGAGGCAGTGTCGGGCGACTGCGACGGACCGCCGCCATCGAGCCTCAGCGCATGGTGCAGCTCCTCGATGCCTGTGTCCCGTCTGACTGCGCGAGCATTGATCTCGAACCCTGCAGACCCCGTCTCCTCGAGCCGGAATTTGGCGGAGCGGTCCTCCACCCGCCGCACCGGCTCAGCAAACGTCGGGTGCAACGTGTACTCGACGTAGGCGATCGCATCCAGCTCGGCATCCGGCCCAGAGATCCACACGGCCCATTGCCAGCGGCCGTCACCGATGAAACTCGCTTCCTGCTCGATCCGCATGTCAGCTCCCGCCGTTTGGAGCCAGCAATTCGACGCTGATCAGCTGCGCCGTCGCAAGTGAAAGCCACTTCTGGTGATCGCCCTTCCGCACCTCGATTTCGATGAAGTCATCCTCGCCTCGGACGCCAGTGACGTACACGATGGTCCCGCCGGGCTGGGTCACGGGGCGGGTCTCTCGCCACTCGGTCCGCACACCCTGTCGGTTTGTTAGGCGGTACTGACACTTGAGCTCCGGACTCGTGTGCAGCTCATGGCCCAGCTCGTCTGGCTTCAGCTGAATCTGGCGCGCCCATCCAAGCTCGCCCTTCCACGTGTGAACCGTCTCCGACAGAGCCAGCAGGGCCTCCAGCGGATCCTCAGGGTCGAGCGCGATCCGTTCGTGTTCCTGATAAGGGCCCGGAACCTCCACGCCTCCGGCGATTAGAGCGATCGTCAGCTTCTCATGGTCGCGGGCGTGGGCCAGCTCCCACTCGACCCACGGATGCGTTCGCCATGCTTCGCGCCCCGCGATCTGCTCCCCCTTCATCATGACGGCGATCAGGCACTCGACGCTCTCGATGCGGCGCTTCACGCGGGGGGTGATGGCGTCGCCGCCGACACGCTCACCGGTTGTCACGGGCACGTCATGGCTGGCGAGCAGCCGTTCGATCATCGCGACGAGCGGGCGAGCGGGCTCGCCGAACGAGTGGGCGACGAACGCCTTCATAACCAGAGTCCTCCCTCAGAACCCCTCGAAATGGGCCGAGCTCACCTGCGCAGCCACGCCCCGGCCGACCTCGCTCAGCTGCGCCATGTGGGCGGTCGAGTCGAGCGCTTGGACATCCCGCGGATCGATGTGCGCGAGGCCGTTCTCCTGCAGCCACTCCCGGGTCAGCTCGGCGTTGTAGCGAACGTAGGTGAACAGCTTGTCCCCGCTCGGCCCCTGCACGCCGATCAGGTCCCCGACCTCCCGGTCCAATTGGGCACCGTGGCGGCAGTCGCCGAACACACGGCACAACAGGTCCTGCTCGTTCAGGGCCGCGAACATGAGCGCCGAGGGGATCGAGGTTGCGTTGAAGATCAGGTTCATGTCGTGCGGCTCGAGCTCTTGATTGGCCTTCGGGCTTGTGCCCGTGCCGATCGAGACGAGCAGCATGCGGCTCGCACCGGTCGGCCAACACAAGCGATATGGCTTGATCGTGGCCATCAGAAACAGCATGAATGCCGGATTGTTGTAAGTGGTCACGCCGCCGTCGACCATCACGAAAGGCTCCGGGCCTCCGGCATCGACGACTTCCGGCGGGAAGTACACCGGAGCCGCGGTGCTCGCGCGGACGAGCTGCCAGAGCGGCAGGTCTAGATTGCAGGCCTTGTCCTGCTCCGTGCGCGCGCGCAGGTTGTACATCGCTTTCGGGTTGTTCGAGACTGGCCAGGGCGAGTCCGTGGTCGCGTTGCGCATGACGATCATCAACAGGCTGCGTAGGCAATCGCTGCCCAGCTTTGTGTCCGCTCCCAGCACGGACTTGAGCTTGTCGGCGAGCTTCTCGTCCTCGTACTTGCTCCGGAATCGTCGCAGCAGGCTCGCCTTGTCGAACATCTCCTTACCGCTGTCCAAATAGAATCGCCTTATGTCCTCGACGCTCATCCCGAGCGCGACGCAGGTCGCCAGAATCGCGCCAGTGCTCGTCCCGGCCACGTAGTCGAAGGCGTCAGCCAACACGAAGTCAGGCCCGCGGTCGCGCCGCAGCTGCGCCTCCAGCGCGGCCAGTACCTCCACCGAGATAAGGCCGCGAATCCCTCCCCCATCGAGGGCGAGGAGTTTCCGGGGCCCATCTCGCTCGATCACATCGCTAACCGTCACGTCCAACCCTCAGGCTCACACGAGGCTACAGTACCGACTGATGGAATCCAACTGCGGCGCGGGCGCGCCACGCTCCTCGGCACGCGCTCGAGCCCGACATCAGCCCTCTCCTCGCCCCGCGAGGGCGCTGGTACCAGAAGCGCTCAGCCCCGGTGAGCGGAAACGCACTTTGACGCGTTGGCGGAGCGACACGCGTGCGTCATCGACCATCGGCCGACTGCCGCGCCCGGCTACTTGCGCCCCACCACCATCGAGTCCGGACCGATCAGGTGGTGCACCGTGGTCTCTGTGAAGCCGACGTCGCGCATCCACGACCGGCAGTCCTCGCCGGTGTAGTCGAACCCGCCAGGCGTCTCGATCAGCATGTTCAGGCTCATGAGCAACCCGAACGCGTTCTCGCGACGGTCGTCGTCGATCAGCGCCTCATAGACGATCAGCGTGCCGCCGTCCGGAAGCGCCCGGTGGGCGTTCTCCAAGAGCGCCATCTTCTCCTCGAGGCTCCAGTCATGGAGGATGTGGCCCATCACGATCACGTCGGCATGAGGGAGCTCGTCGGAGAAGAAGTCCCCGGGGGTGAATGCCATTCGGTCGGCGACCCCACAGGCGGCCATGTGCTCGTCGAAGAAGGGCTGCACCACGGGCAGGTCGAAGCCGCCCCCGGACAGATGATCGTGAGCCTGCGCGAGCACGGCCGGTACGCAGCCCTGCGCGCACCCGACGTCGAGCACCGTCTCGTGCTCCACCCACGGGAACCCGGCTGCCAGCGCATGGGCCGTGCCCGCGCTGATCCCCGTCATCGCTTTCAGGAAGCCGCTCAGGCGGGCCGGATCTGAGTACAGATTCGCGAAGAAGTCCTCACCGACGCGGGACTCGTTCTGCGGCTCGCCCGTGCGCAGCCCGTCGGTGAGCGAGTTCCAGAAGCCGAACAGTCGTGCGTTCAGCATCTCGAGCATCCCGCCGACATAGCTCGGCTTCTCGCGGTCCAGGAAGAACGCCGTCTCGGCCGTGTTCGCATAGACGCCATCGCTGCGCTCGAGCATCTCGAGCGCGACGAGCGCGTCAAAGAAATCGCGGGCGCTGCGCGGGTGCAGTCCGAGCCGCTCCCGCAGGGCTTCCGCGTCCCCCGGGCCGTTCGCGGCCAGCTCGGTGAATAGCCCCAGCTCGACCGCGCTCAGCAGCGTCTTGGACGCCCAGAATGCGCTTCCGAGCTGCATGATGGCGGCCGGGTCGGGCATGCCCACGCTCTCCTCGACCCTTGTCGGTGCCGTACTCATGTGGCGTCCCCCTAGCTTCGCCGGATGTGCGTCGAGCGTACCATCGCCGGTTCCGTCCGAGTCTTCCGGTGGCTGGCGCCGAACGCGCAGCAGGCGACGCATAACGGTTGCCCTTCATAGCGCCCCACGTGGGCCCGTCTTCCGGCTGTCACAGAAAAGGCACCGCGTAATCGATCGATCACAAGGCCGCGCTGCGAGCGCACGGCGACCTGTGATCTGACCCCCGGCGACGTTGGCCGCAGCTCAAATCCTCGCGCTTCGCAAGCGCGAGGTCACCGGTTCGATCCCGGTTGGCTCCCGTCGGCGAAGTCTTTGCAGATCGCCGGCCCGACCGCTCCGAGACCGCTGCTGCTTAGCCTTGGCGGAGCGGGTCGGTGCCGCTCACTGGCCGGCCGGTGGGTCCTTTGTCTCGCGCGCTTCCAGCCAATCGCCGAAGTCGCGGGCGACGATCCGCTCGTCGTGGACTCCGGTGGCATCGGGAGAGGCCAGCCAGATGATTGGCGGCCCCATCACCGCTGGGTCGAGCAGGTTGGCGCGCAGCTCATCCGGCATCTCGTCGGGAATCATCCCGGTGTCGGTCGGCCCGCCGGGCAGCAGGATGTTGGCAGTGACGGGCGTGTCGGCGAGGTCCGCGGCCATCACTCGGGCCAGGGCCTCAACGGCGGCGCCGGAGGGCCCGTAGGGGATGAAGCCGCGGCGGGTCATCGTCTGCTCGTTCATCGAGATCGTGACCACTCGTCCGCCGCCGGCGCTGAGCATTCGCGGCACCACCGCGCGGGCGACCAGGAACGTGCCGGTCGCCTTGGTCTCCAGCACATCGCGAAAGCCGTCCGGCGGCACCTCCCAGAATGGCTGCGGCTCGGTCATGAAGCTCGGGTTGACGGCTCGCATGCCGATCCCAGCGTTGTTGACCAGCATGTCGAGGCCGTCGACCATCCCGTAGACCATGTCGACGGCCGCCGATACCGAGCCTGCGTCGCGGACGTCGAGCTCGACTCCCAGCACCCCGGCGCCAAGCTCCGCGGCGGTTGCCTCCGCCCGTCCCCGGTGCCGGCTGGTCACCACCACTCGGGCCCCCGCCTGCGCAAGCGCTTGCGCCATCGCACGCCCCAGGCCGCTCGTGCCACCAGTCACCAGGACGCGGGTGCCGGGCAGCTGCGCCATCGAAGCTCAGCCTAGCCCTCGCGTGCCCGCGATTTGGCGAACCCATTCGTACCGGCACGTCCCCGCGACACACTCGCTTACGCCGGCGACGAGCGGCGCGAGCTTGGCGCGATCGCGCGAATTGCCCGGCCGACGGCTAGGTTACGCGCTGATGGGCCAAGCAGACCGAGACGCGATCGAGCGGAGGGGCGCGATGCGGGGACGCCGGTGAGGCGACTGACGGAGTTCGGTGGCAGGCGGGTGCCGTTCCTGCGGTGGTCGTTCGTGCGGATGGCGGTTGGGATGCCGAAGCTGCTGAAGGAGTGGCAGGTCGGCGACGGTCGCGAGGAGGCGCTTGGCCAGTACGTGCTTGCGAATGCCCGTCGGGGTGACCTCGATGACGTAATCCGGACGATCGACAGGTTCTGTTACGAGCAGAGCTTCATGATCAACGTCGGCGACGAGAAGGGCGAGATCCTCGACGCCGCTGTCCGGCGTGCGGATCCGAAGCTCGTGCTCGAGCTCGGAACGTACTGCGGCTACAGCGCGCTCCGAGTCGCGCGGACGATGGGTGCGCAGGCGCGGCTCGTCTCGATCGAGTTCAGCCCGGCGAACGCAGCGATCGCACGCCGCATTTGGGATCACGCCGGCGTCGGTGACCGGCTGACCGTCGTCGTCGGCACGCTCGGGGACGGTGGCACGACTATCGAGAGGCTCGAATCTGAGCACCGGTTCGCGAAGAGGTCCCTCGACCTGATCTTCCTCGACCACGACAAGAATGCCTACCTCCCCGATCTCCAGTCGATCATCGAGCGCGGGTGGATGCACCCGGGGTCTGTGGCGGTCGCCGACAACATCAAGTTCCCTGGCGCGCCGAAGTATCGGGCCTACATGAAGGAGGCCGAGGGCAGTCAGTGGCACTCCGTCGAGCACTCCACTCACGCCGAGTACCAGACGATGTTCAAGGACATCGTGATGGAGTCCGACTACCTCGAAGGCTGAGCGGCAACTGCTAGGGACGCTCTCCACGCCACCAGAATCCAGGGCGCGCGCGGGGCCCCTAGCGCAGCGCCATGGCCTTGGAGCTGCCGCGCTCTCCCTTGCACTGGGCTTCGGCATCGCTGACCGCCCAGGCGATGCGTTCGACGAGCTGCGACGCCGCATGGCCGGTTGACAGGTGGACGGTGCGGACGTCCTCGTCAAGGGTGATGCCGACGCCGGCAGGGGTGTGCGGGCCCTCCGTGGTGACGATGATTCGAGGCATGCGTGACTCCTTGGGATCGGGTTGGCCAGCCGGTGTCCAAATCGTGGCGACCGAGGTGCCCCACGTATATGGTCCCCCGTCCAAGATGGGCCACGCGCGCTCGGACATCTGCTAGTGCGGGCTTGCGCGATCCGGCGTCTAGAACCCTCACGCATCGCTCAAGGGACACGCCTGTTTAGTCGAATCAGCACGCACTATGCCCGAGTCGGTGAGCAGCACCCGCCCTCGCGCGGGAACGCGCGAGCGCCTTCGCCGGGCGCAGGCGCTGCAGCGCCACCGTGACGCCACCCCTCCCCGGCAACCTGGCGAGGAGGGTGAGGTCGCCGTGTTGCGTGCCCGGCTGCGGGTCGCGGCGAGCCTCAGCGCGAGACTCGCCGCGGCACGCGAGATCCAGGAGATGGTCGAGCTCGTGGTCGGCGAGCTGCACCACTCGTTCTCCTTCTACCTCGCCGCGATCCAGCGCTGCGAGAATGGCGAGGTGTTGCGGCTCGTCGCCGCCAGCGGGCCGCTCGCCGAGGTGATGACCGAGTTCCTGCTGGTGGAGCAGTCGATCTTCGAGGGGATCAACGGCCGGGTCGCGCGTACTGGCGCGAGCGCGCTGGTGCCGGACACGCGCGGCGATCCGGATTACCTCGTCCGCGATCGGCATACGGACCCGCGCTCGGAGCTGAGCGTTCCGATCACCGTCGATGGAACGCTGTGGGGTGTGTTGAACATCGAGGACACCGAGCCCGGTGGCGTCACCGAGGCAGACCTCGTCCTCGTGGAGAGCATCTCGGCGAGCCTCGGCTCGGCGATCCATCGAGCGCACCTGGTTGCCGACCTCGAGCGCACGTTCACTACCACGCTCAGCGCCCTGATGTCCACGATCGAGGCGAAGGACGACTACACGGCATCCCACGAGGAGCACGTCGCGAGCCTCGCCGAGCGCGTCGCGCAGCGCCTGGGTGCATCCGCGCCGAACGCGCGCGACGTGCGGTACGCAGCGCTGCTTCACGACATCGGGAAGGTCGCGATCCCGAGCGAGATCCTCCTCAAGCCCGGGCCGCTGACCGACGACGAGTGGATCGTGATGCGCGGCCACGCCGCCGCCGGTGGCGACCTCGTGGCACGCATCGAGGCGTTCGCGCACGTCGCCGACGCAGTGCGGGCGAGCCACGAGCGCTGGGATGGAGCCGGCTACCCGGACGGCCTGGCCGGCGAGCAGATCCCGCTGGCGGCGCGGATCATTGCCGCCTGTGACACCTATGACGCGATCGTCACCGACCGGCCTTACAGGCCCGCGCGGGCGCCGCTTGAGGCCGCCGACGAGCTGCGTCGGGTCGCGGGAACCCAGCTCGACCCGCGCGTCGTGGACGCGCTTCTGGCCGAGCTCGCGCTTTAGGCAGCGCCGATCCGCTGATCTCGGCGCCCAGACGAGACGCGCCCGCCTGACGAGACGCGACTTTTGCTCAGGCGTGCTTTGCAAGCCGGAGGTCACCGGTTCGATCCGGGTGGGTCGTCATTCACAAAATCCCTGCAATCGGGGCGCTTCTGATCGCCGGTCGACAGCCTCGCTGCAGGAGCGCTTCGGACAGGCGAACAGCCCGTCGAGCCGGAGTTGCGCCAAACGTCGAAGGCGGCTGGCGTTGGGGCGAGTCAAACTCCTGAGGTGAACCCTGACTCTCGCGTGCTCGCAATCGAGGGGTATAACCCGCGCGCGGGTTTCTTCGACGAGCTGTTCGAAGCCGGGGGTGTGCCCCGGCCGGCCGCAGATGCCCTGATCGAGGAGCTCAAGCGCCTCGGACCCGATGGTATGCGTGAGGCCGGGCGCCGAAGGGACGCACTGTTCATGCAGCAGGGGATCACGTTCGAGACGAGCGGCGAGAGCGGTCCGACTCATGAACGTCCCTTTCCCCTGGATCTCATTCCGCGGGTGCTCACCGGAGATGAATGGCGGGCCATCAAGCGTGGGCTTGCCCAGCGCATCCGGGCGCTGAACGCGTTCGTCGATGACGTGTACCACGCTCGCGAGATCGTGCGCGAGGGGATCGTGCCGTGGCGCCTGGTGGCCTCGTGCCCGCATTTCGCCCGTGCGGTTCATGGCATCCGCCCTCCGGGCGGCGTGTACACACACGTCGCCGGCTGCGACCTCGTGCGTCACAGCGACGGCACCTGGAACGTGATCGAGGACAACGTGCGCATCCCCTCCGGGATCTCCTACATGCTCGAGAACCGTGCCGCAATGGCGCGGTTGGTGCCGGAACTGTTCGCCTCCTATCGGGTGCGACGCGTTGACCACTACCCGCAGCTGCTCTTGGGGGCACTGCGGGCGGTCGCCCCGTCGGCCGAAAGCGAGGCCACCGTCGTCGTCTGGACGCCGGGGCCCGTCAACTCCGCTTACTTCGAGCATGCGTTCCTGGCACGTCAGATGGGGGTGGAGCTGGTGGAGGCCTCGGATCTCGTCGTCCGCGATGACGTGCTTTACATGCGAACCACGCGCGGGCTCGAGCGAGTCCACGCGGTCTACCGCCGCCTGGATGACGACTTCGTGGACCCGCTCGAGTTCGACCCGCATTCCTTGCTCGGCGTGCCGGGGCTCGTGCGTGCGTACCGCGCCGGCAGTGTGGCGATCGCGAACGCGCTCGGCACCGGAGTCGCTGACGACAAGGCGATCTACCGCTTCGTCCCGGACATGATCCGGTTCTACCTCGCGGAGGAGCCGATACTCGACAACGTGCGGACCTACCTGCTGGGCGACCCGGAGGTGTGCGCGCACGTGCTCGAGCGTCTCGATCGGCTGGTTGTGAAGCCGACCGGTGGCTCCGGGGGTAGCGGAGTGACGATCGGGCCCCAGGCCAGCGAGGAGGAGCTCGCGCGCCTGAAGCAGCTGATCTGTGCGAACCCCGAGCGCTGGATCGCGCAGGACATCGTGCGCTTGTCGACGATGCCCACGGTCGGACCCGAGGGCGAGCTGCGTCCGTGTCACGTGGACCTGCGCCCGTTTGCGGTGTTCGGCGAGCGCATCGACATCGTCCCGGGAGGGCTCACGCGCGTGGCGCTGCAGGACGGCTCGATGATCGTGAACTCCTCCCGCGGCGGGGGCTCCAAGGACACGTGGGTGCTCGAGGAAGGGGACGACGCCGACCGAGCGGGACCTCCTATCGCCGACACGCTGCCGCCCGCCCTGCCCGACTTGCGCTACGGCGAGTGGACAGGTCAGCAACAGCAGCAACAACAACAACAACAGCAACACCTGGCGCCACTGCGCTGATGCTCTCGCGTATCGCCCACGAGCTCTACTGGGTCGGACGCAATGTCGCCCGCGCCGAGTTCACCGCGCGGGCGGTGGAGGCCGTGTTCGCTGCTGAGCTGCAGGGAACCGCGGAGGCGATGCCGAGTGTGAGCTTCGGCTCCCGCGGCCTTTTGGCAATGTTGGGGCACCTCGATCACGAGCAGCCGCCATATGGCCCGGGCGCGCTGTCGCGACTGACGCTCGATGCCGATTCGCCCGGCTCGATGCTCGCGAGCTTCGACCGCGCGCGAGAAGGCGCGCGGACGGTGCGCGACGTGATCAGCGCGGAGATGTGGGAGGCGATCAACACGACCACACTGAGTCTGCATGAAGATGGCCAGATCGGCTGGGCGTCGCCCGCGACGCCGCACCTGGCATCCCAGTATGTGAAGCAGCGGACGGCCTTGATCTGGGGGATCGCCAACAGGTCGATGCTCCGTGATGAAGCGAAGTGCTTCCTGGACGCAGGCGGGCTGATCGAGATCGCTGACATGGTGCTGCGCATGTTGCGCATCGCTCTGTCACCGTCGGATGGGCTTCCGGCCGACGGGCATGCTCTGATTCTGCTGCAAGCTGTTGGCGGCTTTCATGCCTATTTGCGCGCGGTTACGTCTCCACCCCAGGCCGACCCGGTGGCTCGCTTCTTGATCTTCGAACGTGCCTATCCGGACAGCGTGGCCGCGTGCGTAGATTCGCTACACGAGGCATTCACCGCCGCCGATGCGGGGCCGCGAAACTCGAAGCCCGTGCTCCGCGTGAGCCGGCTGGCGGCCGACTTGGACTTCCAGCGCCGCGCGCTACCGGATGGCGCGGAGCTGACTGGAATCTGCGAGGAGACCCAACGCGAGCTGGCCCGGATCGACCAAGACGCGGCCGAGCGCTATTTCGCGGGGGCGGCGCCGGCGATGGCGGGCGTATAGCGGTGCACTTCGCGATCCGTTACCTGACGCGCTACGCGTATGACGCGCCCGTGAGCGACAACCTCAACGCGTTGCGGGTGAGGCCGGCGACCACCGCCTCGCAGCGTTGCGATGAGTTTCACACGCGTATCGATCCGGAGGCCCGGGTGAGCCGTTACCTGGACTACTTCGGCACCGAGGTGCTCGAGTTTGGCATACCCGCAAGTCACGAGAGGCTCGAGATCGACGTACGAGCAAGGGTTGTCACGACGGATCCGGCCACGCCCCCGAGCGGGCCCTGGGACAGTCTCACCACGTCCTCCTACCTCGACGCGGCTGGCGAGTTCTTACTGCCCTGGCAGGATCAACCTGCGGTCGAGGGCTTGGAGTCGCTTCAGGCCGAGCTTGGCTCCTCATCGCCACTCGAGACGCTTGTGCAGCTTTGCGAGATGATTCCCGAGCGCTTTGAGTACCGCCCAGGGGTCACCTACGTGGGATCGAATGTGGCGCATCTGCTCGAACTCGGTGCCGGGGTGTGTCAGGACTTCGTGCATCTCGGACTGATCCTGCTTCGGCGTATGGGGATCGCCGCTCGCTATGTATCGGGATACCTGTGGGCCGCGCCACAGGACGGCGGGGGCGACTCGGTCGAGGTCGACACGCACGCCTGGCTCGAGGCGTTGCTGCCAGGGACCGACGGCGATGGCGAGCCAGTGTGGGTCGGTGCCGACCCTACGAACCGCAAGCTGGCGGACGGTACGCTCGTCAAGATCGGCCACGGCCGCCATTACTTCGACGTGCCTCCGGTCAAGGGCCTATACATGGGTGGCGCGACCTCGCACCTCGACGCCAGCGTAACGATGTCCCGGCTCGACCCACAGGCGAGTGCGAAGGCCTAGATCCTAGGCCAGCACCGACGCGCCCACCCAACCTCGGCCCCCGTAGAGAACGCGCGACTTCAGCGACGTGCACTGGCGACGAGGAAGCTCCGCGGCGCGGGGCGGCCTGCGTTACCCGACCGGTTGGTTGTTGATGATGATCAGGTTCGCAATCTTGCCCGTGTCCTCAGCGACCGTCATGTAGTGGGTCAGGATCAGCGGATCGGGCAGTCCCGTCTTGTCGTACTCGCCGTCGTACGCGCCCCGAACGATCGTGAGTCCGTCGTGCTGGACCGCGTTTGCGACCTCGATCGTCACCTTGTCGCCCACGATCTCGCCTTCGACCCAGGAGCGAATGGCGTCGTTTCCCCAGAACTCGCGGCGAACGTCGTTGACCAGCGCGTCCTCGGCAAACGTGCCCATGATCGCGTCGGTGTCGAACCCGTTGATCGCCGCGAACAGCTCCGCGACGACTCCGTCAAGGGCGATGGTCTTCTTGCTCATCACGATGCCTCCGGTCTCGCTGTTTTCGGTTGCTGACGCGGTACGGACGTTGCTCTCCCGCGTCTGACCCCTCGGCTCACGCGCCTGCCGCGCGGCCCTTGTAATCCATGAGCTGCACCGTCACCCCGAACGTCGTCTCTGGCACCGTGAAGATGAAGCGGACCTCACCAGTGTCGGTCTCGCCCTCCAGCGCGACGCCTCGGCGTGTCAGTTCGGCCTTGGCGTCGTCGAGGTCGTCGACTTCGATTCCGACGTGGCCGATGACCGCAGTCTCGCCATCCTCGAGTTTTGGCATGCCGAAACCGGGGGTGCGGACTTCGATCAACTCCAACGTCGATTTGCCTGCCATCAGAACCTGCAAGTCGATGTCATCGGAGACAAAACGCTCGCCAACGGCTGTGCCGTCGAGTGTTGCGCCCGCCCGCGCGACGGTTTCGTTGATATCGCGGACGACGATTCCGACGTGATCCAACCCAAGTAGCTTCATGGACGTCAGGGCTCCTTTTGTCTCACCGTTTTTCGCTGTAGACGCTCACCGTCGTCAGTCACTGCGGTTCGGTCAGCCATTCCTCGTCGACAATCATCCGCGTGGTGTGCAGGCGGATGATCTTCCACTGCCCGTCGACCTTGACGTACTCATGGCTGATGTGGCCGTAACCGTTGAAGTTGACGACCGGAGTCTTGATGTAGTCGTGGATCCCCCAGAGCGCACGGGCATGGGTCTCGTCGTCGATGGTGATTTCGGGCAAGAAGAAATCGTGGGCTGTGTGCACACCGTCGAGAGACGCTGTGTAGGCGGCGATGAAAGCCTCGCGGCCGCGAATCTCGACGCGCGGGTCGGCCTCCGGATTGGGTCGGGGCCGGCGTCGATGATGACCAGGGCGTCATCGTGAAACAACGAGCCGAATTTGTCCCACTGCTGGGTGTCTCCCCACTGGGCGTAACGGGACATCAGGATCCTCAGGACCTCGGTCTCCTCGGCCCGCTGCGCGGGGGACATCGAGGCGCCGTCCCGCTGTGCCGACGTGGTGGGCGCTACCGGTGAAAGTGCTGTCGTTCCCATCGTTGCTCCTTCCGCTTTCGTGCGTTCGCTGCGAGCGCGCGCACAACATGCCCCGAGCGGGGGCGCTCGACAAGGAGCAGAGCGTTTCCTAGGAAAGACTTTTCCCATGCTGGCCCCGTGACCCCCGGAGTAAATTGCTGGTGCGATGACCTCTCACCCGGTACCGGTCCCGGATGGCCCGAGCGAGCTCGGTGCTTTCCTGCGGGCTCGCCGCGGCGAGCTCGATCCCGACGCGGTCGGCCTCGACCCAACGGGGAACCGGCGCGTGCGAGGCCTTCGCCGCGAGGAGGTCGCCCAGTTGGCGATGATCAGCACCGACTACTACACGCGCCTGGAGCAGGGCCGCCTGGCGAGCGCCTCAGGCGACGTCCTCGACGCGCTCGCCTCCGCCCTGCATCTCGGCAAAGACGAGCGCAGCTACCTCTACAAGCTCGCGAACAAGGCCGATCCACACCACCATCAGCCGCGAGACGCGGAAGGCGTGCGCCCGCAGACGCACCAGCTGCTCGAGAACCTGCACGACAGCCCGGCGATGGTCCTCAGCCGATACCTCGACGTCCTCGCATGGAACCGGCTCGCTGCGGCGGTCTTCAAGGACTTCGCGAGCGTTCGACGCGACGAACGCAACTTCCTGCGGATGCTCTTCCTTGACGCGGACTTCCGCGGCCGCTTCGTCGATTGGGCACCGGTCGCACGGGCAGCCGTCGGCTTCGTCCGTGCCGCCGCCGGCGCCCCATCCGAACCGCGCCTCGCGAACCTGATTGGCGAACTGTCTCTATCAGACGCCGACTTTCGAACGTGGTGGGCAGAACGCCACCCCAGCTACGCGGCCTTCGGCACACGGACCTACACCCATCCGCTGGCCGGACCTTACCTCCTCGACTGGCAGGTTCTGCGCCTCCCAGACGACGACCAGCTCCTGCTGGTGATGACTGCTCCGCCGGACACTGCAAGCCTCGACATCCTCCACCGACTGGGCTCACCCAACAATTTAGCCGTCTGACCGCCTGCTTTACACGCAGGGGCTCACCAACTCGCGGGGCCGGACGGCCCAGCTACTTGTGGTTGTTTGCCACGGCGCGCAAGGGCGCGGCAGCTCAGTACGCGGCCACGTCGAGGATGTTGCGGTAGGGCTCGGGCTCGGCGGTAGTCGTCGCGCGCTTTCGCCGGCTCAGGTTCGCGACGTGAACTTCGGCCCGGTGTGCAGCCACCCAGTCGACGCCGCAGATGATGTTGGAAAGTTCGGCTCCGTTGTCGACGTCGGACAGCACCTTCACCGCGTAGAGCGGCGCGCCCGGCGCTACGCCGACGATCGCGAATGAGTCGTCCCGCGCCGCCAAGACGCCGGAGACGAGGGTCCCATGGCGGCTTGTCGCTAGCCTCGCTACATGGGTGCTCGCGCCGACGATCCGCCTGAGGCGGGCAAGCTGCCGACCGGCCGGCTTGCGCGGACGGCTCGCGTGGGCGGGCTGGTGACGGGTCAAGGCCTGCGGTGGGCGGGAATGCGCACCGCCAACCGGGTTCGCACGCCCGAGCGTGCTGCGTCGGCCGAAAGCGAGCGGACGGCCGCACTCGTCCAGCAGCTCGTCGACCAACTCGGGCAGATGCGCGGCGCCGCGATGAAGGTCGGCCAGATGATCTCGATGGTCGAGTTCGACGGCCTTCCGGAAGACGAGCGCGATGAGCTGCAGCGCCGCCTCGCCGCGCTCCGCGATGACGTCCCGCCAGTGCGGTTCGAGGATCTCGAGAAGCTGATGCGCAAGGAGTTCGGCGGCCCGCTCGGGCGCGTGTTCCGTGACTTCGACAAGCAGGCGTTCGCCGCCGCCTCCATCGGCCAGGTGCACCGCGCCACGACGCTCGACGGCGACGACGTGGCGGTGAAGATCCAGTATCCGGGGGTGGCAGAGGCCGTTGAGACTGACCTGCGCAATGTGACACTGCTTCTGCCGCTCGTGAAACGGCTCGCCCCCGGGTTGGACGCAAAGGCGCTCGCTTCTGAGATGCGCGAGCGCATCTCCGAGGAGCTCGACTACGAGCTCGAGGCACAGAACCAGCGCCGCATCGGACGCCTCATGCGTGGGCACCCGTTCGTTCTCGTACCGAAAGTTCACACAGACCTCTCGACTCGACGGGTACTCGTCTCCGAATACGTTGAGGGAGAAGGTTTCGAGGCGGTGCGCCGCGCCGATGAGGCGCAGCGCGACCGCTACGGTGAGATCGTCTTCCGGTTCCACTTCGGGCTGCTCTATCGCGACCGGATCGGCCTCGGCGACCCTCACCCCGGTAACTACCTGCTGACCGCGGACGGACGAGTGTGCTTCCTGGACTTCGGACTTGTGCGCCACGTCACCGCCGGCCGCGTCGCGGCGGAGCGGGCCATCGCCCTCGCTGTTCGCGACGGCGACGGGGAAGCTGTCAAGGCAGCCCTGCTCGCCGGCGGCTATCTCCCCGCCGGCGGAGCCGACGCGGTCGACGCCGCCTTCGCGCTCGGAATGATGCGGATGGCGACCAAGTGGTATGCGGTTCCCGGGCACCGACGCTTCGCGCCCGACGGCGAGCGTCCACGACGAGACCGAGAGCCTCTGGACAGCGAGGAACGGGCCGCAGCGAGGATGCAGGTCAACCAGTTCACCCTGCCGCCGGAAGCGATCCTGATTCGCCGAATGCACGGCGTTGTCGCGATCGTCCTGCGCCAGCTCCGGGCCGGGGCGGACTGGGGCGCGATCGCCGGGGAGTACCTGCACGGGGCCCCACCGGCCACGCCACTCGGGCAAGCAGAGGCCGACTTCTTCCCGCGCTCCGGACCAGCGGCGCGCGCAGCGCCATAGCACGCGGGGCAGGCACCTCGCCGGTGCCAACACGCACAACGGGCCTGCTCACCAACCCTTCTTCGATAGGTGCGACGTTGGGGGCCGCTCGCCGCGGGCGCGCTGCCGCCGGTCTGCGAGTACCCCAGTGCGCTCGCGGGCGCTGCCTCGTCTGGAACTCACGCAGACGCGAACGTCGCCCACGTGCCTGAGCGGAAACTGGCGTGCGGCGCATCTCACGTGTCGGAATCTGCCGGGCTGCCGACTCGATCGTCGGTCGAGCCCGTGAGCTGAGATCCTCCCCGGGTGATCTCGGAAGACACCTTCTTCGGACGGCTGGACGAGCAGGAGCGCGCGGAACTGCTCGCGCTCGGTGGGAGGCGCAGCTTCGCGGCCGGCACGATCCTGATACTGCAGGGCGAGGTCGACGACGACCGCCTGATCCTGCTGCTCGACGGGCGGGCGAAGGTCACGCGCACAGCCGAGGACGACCACGAGCTGATGCTCGCGATCCGCGACGCCGGCGAGCTGCTGGGCGAGCTGGCGTTCATCGACGGGCAGCCCCGCATCGCGAGCGTCACCGCGCTCGAGCCGGTGGAGGCGCTCGTGTTCAGTGCTTCGCGCTTCCGCTCGTTTCTGCACAGCGCGCCGCGGGTCGCCGTGGTGCTGCTGGAATCGGTCACCTCGCGCTTCCGCGACTCGACCGTCAAGCGGCTCGAGTTCGCCGCCTCCGACACGCTCGGCCGGCTCGCCGCTCGCATCATCGAGCTCGCCGACCGCTACGGCGAGCCGACCGACGCCGGGATCGCCGTGGCGATGCCGATCTCCCAGGACGAGCTCGCGAGCTGGACCGGCGCCTCGCGCGCCGGCGTCGCGCAGGGCCTGCAGACGATGCGGGAGCTCGGCTGGCTGTCGACCGAGCGCAGACGGCTGATCGTGCACGACCCGTCGGCCGTGCGGGACCGCGCCGCCTAGGTCCAGGATTGGGTGGTTCGCCCGTTCCTGCGGCCCGATATTGGGCTGGCAGTGGCGAAGAAGGTGGACATGGCTCTGGTCGAGCTCGCGTCGGGCACATGGAGCGAGACGCTCCTGACGCTCTCGCGCGAGTGCGCGGGGGGTGCAGCCGCTGTCCGCTCGTCGGGCCCGGGCAGATCCTCCCTGGGCCCGGCTTCGCCGCACTACAGGCCGCTGCAGGGATTGCGTTACGACGAGGAACAGCAAGAGCTGGAGGTGTCGATCGGACTGGACGCAGGCGAGCCGTCGTCGCTACGCTGCTTCGTCTCCGAACCGCGGCGGATCTTTCTGGCGCGGCGGCCCGATGTACGGGCGCTGATCGTGCTCGACGCGAGCGGCGCAAGCACCTGGATCGAGCTCGTCGCCGCGGGCGATGTCGCCGCGGTCGCGACACGCGGGGTGAGGAGGCGTTTCACGTCCCGCGCCTCCCCTGTTCGATGACCCCTGAGCGACCGGCCACCGGAAGGCCGCTTCGCGAGCCTTAGAAGACCCCAAGGGACGGGACTCGGTTCCATTTCGGGCTGCTCTATCGCGACCGGATCGGCCTCGGCGACCCTCACCCTGGTAACTACCTGCTGACCCCGGACGGCCGGGTGTGCTTCCTGGACTTCGGACTCGTGCGCTACGTCAACGCCGATCGCGTCGCGGCGAAGCGGGCAATCGCCCTCGCTGTTCGCGACGGAGACGGGGAAGCTGTCAAGGAGGCCGCCGCTGGGAAGGAATCGGGGCGAGCGACGTTATTGGGGGAGTAGCAGCTGTTGACGACCACTCCCCCGAGAGGAAAGTACGCCATGCATGCCCGCACGCAGCCCTCCGGCGACGCGCACGCCGACGGGACAATCGGATCGACAACCAACGAGCCGGTCGGGTGGGTTAGCCGCCGGTCGTTCTTGGCCTCGGGACTCGCGGTTGGGGCCGCGGCAGGCCTGGGGCCGGTGGGGCGAACGGTGGCAGCGTTCGCCGACGAGGGCGGAGGCGAGCTCACCCGAGGTGATGCCGCGATCCTCAGGTTCCTCTCCGCGGCCGAGATCCTCGAGACGGATCTATGGCAGCAGTACAACGAGCTCGGGGGTATCCAGGACGGTGAGCTGCCGCAGGGTGGCGGGAGCAAGCCCTACATAGAAGCGTTGGAAAAGCTCGACGAAGACATGTCGCAATACATCCACGACAACACCGAGGATGAGCTCAGTCACTTCACGTTCATCAACGCCTACCTGGAATCACGCGGCGCAGAGCCAGTCAACCTCGATCACTTCCGCACACTGCCGAGCAGCAAAGCGACGGGCGCGCGGCAGGTGAAAAGGCTCACGAACCTGATGGAACTCACGGTCGATACCAGCTACTGGACGCGTTACCGCAGCCGCACCAAGAATCCGGACCTCGGCGACTCGTTTCCACCGGCGGTGCCCGGATTGACCAAGGGGAAGTTCCCGGCGATTCCACGTAGCGACGAAGACCTCAAACCAGAAAAGCACATCCAGGCGATCGCGAACACCGCGGGATTCCATTTCGGGTTCATCGAGCAGGGCGGCACGAGCCTCTACCCCTCGCTTGCCCAGCGGGTCAGCGATCCGGAGGTGCTACGGGTCCTGCTCAGCATCGGCCCGACCGAGACGATGCATTTTCAGACTTGGAGCGACAAGGCGGGCAATGCGCCGCCGCTGACGGATCCCACGAACGGGTTGGTGTTCCCGAACCTGAACGAAGCACAGCCCGGCCTCGTTCTCGAGGACACGAAAACGAACCTGATCATGCCCGAGCCGACGGTCTTCCTAAACCGAAAGTTCCCGGTTGTCTCGATCATCCGGCCGACAAACACCGAAGGTGCGGCGATGGGGGCTGTCAAAGCTCTGACTGAAGACGGCCTGTTCCGCGGCCAGACGCCGGAATTCTTCCGCGTCCTGAAGGAACTGGCGCGCGCTGCTGACGCTGCAACTTCTAGGCGGTAGACGAACCACAACAGATGCGCGCTCCAGCCGACCACCGACCTCCGTGGTGAGGCTGGTGCCGGGCCTCGAGGAAATCCGACCGCGCACACTCGCCCGAGTGACCCCTGCCACGTTGGCAGGAGATCACGCACGATTCCGCCCCGCTCTAGGCGCTTCGGCGATCCCTTTGCCTCGCGCGACAGGAGTAACGTGACCTCGGTCAGGCCGGAGGCCGTCGGGGGCGGGATCGTGTTTGACGAGTTTCCGGCTCGCTCTACGAGAGGAGCATCGTGATCTTGCGCGTGAAGCTCTCCGTGGCCGCGACGGCGGCCGTAGTCGCGGCCGGCGTGATCGCAGCGCCCAACGCCTCCGCGAACAACCCTTGCAAGCCGGTCAACGGCGTTTCCCGCTGCGTCTTCGGCATTGAAACGACGCCGGGGGCAGAACCGGAACCGATCCACGCCGGCCAGATGGTCACAGCCGAATGGTGGGGGCGCGGCTCGTATTTCAACGCGGGGCGCTACTCGTTCCTCTGCCACGACGTCGTGTTCGACGGCTCCGTTGCGGGGTTCAAGGCCGGCGCGCCGATCCTCTCGACGCCGTCGGCCACTTTCCAGGGCCCGGCGTCCGGAGGCGCGTGCACCGACGTTATGGGCGCCGCCGAGGTCAGCGCGGACGCCTCCGGCTGGCGGTTCCGCCTCTCGGTCAAGGAACAGGGGGCGGGCCAGTACCTGGTCACCGACCTGCTCCAGGGCACGGCGGGGCCCGTGCGGTTCACCGCGGTCTACACCGAGCCCGGCATCCCGACGGTTACATGCACCTTCCAGGCGAAGACCGTCAAAGGAAGCTGGACCTGGATGCCCAAAGAAGCGATCGGCGGAACCACGCCGGCCGGTCACTTCAAGCTCGACACCGAAGCTGCCAACTCGCCGCAATGCCCCGCAAAGGGGACGCTTGAAACGAGCTGGCGGTTCTTTGCCTCGCCGCCCGCGGGAGGGTCGCTCCCGCTCGTGCTGGCGATCCACTGAGGCCGTCCGGAGCGATCCGGATCGAGCGGCGCGGAGGAGGATGAGCCTCCGCGCCGGCTCTGCGAGCCAGAGCGCCGGCGGGAGCTCGTCCTAGCCGTCAGCCCGGGCTGCCGGCTACTGCAGTTGCCGGCCGACTGGCGGCGCGGACCGGCACCGAGACGCGCCGGCGCTCGATGTCCTGCGGCGCGACCCTCTGTACGTCCCAGGCCAGGCCGGTCTTCTCCATCGCCAAAATCAGCCACCAGGTCGGGTCGAGCTGCCACGGCTCGAGGCCGTGCTTGGCCGACCTCGGAAACGCGTGATGGTTGTGGTGGTTGCCCTCGCCGAGTCCCACAAGCGCTACCAGTGCATTGTTGCGGCTCTCATCGCGAGTTTCGAACGGGCGCGTGCCCCAGAGGTGACAGACCGAGTTCACGCTCCATGTGGCGTGATGTACGAAGAAGACACGCGCCGCGCCGCCCCAAAGGAAGCCTCCGAATCCGCCGCGAAGCTTCCTCGTCGCGAGGAGGCCGGCTGTGAACGGGGCGACGAAATAGCTGAGGACGACGATGAGCGGGAACCGACGATGGACCCCCATCACGACAGGGTCGTCTAGAAGATCGGGAACATACCGCTGCCGCGATGCCTTCTCGTCCGCGAACAGCCAGCCGAAGTGGGAATGGACGAAGCCGCGGAAGGGCCCGCCCTCGTGGCCGACGTGCGGACTGTGCGGGTCACCGTGTTCGTCAGCGTAGGTGTGATGCTTGCGATGGTCGGCCACCCAGTCCGGGACGGAACCCTGGATCGCGCACGACCCCAGCACGGCGAAGACACCGCGGATCAGCGGATAGGTCTTGAAGCTGCGATGGGTGAAGAGCCGGTGGTACCCGGCGGTAATACCGAAGCCGCTCAGAACGTAGAACACTCCGAAGATGCGCCGGTTGGCACGGGTAGCCAGAAGCCAGCGCTTCCGGAACGCGGCGACCAACAGGGTCGGCGGACCGAACACGAACATGCCCGTGAATACGCGGTAAACGAGACTCGCTGGGTGCGTCTCAGCTGCTTCGTCTGCGGCGGGCTGTCCCATGACAGGTCCTTTCGCCTCTCGGTCGGTCTGGGAGTGTGTCCAGCCTACGCTAGATCGCTGGCTCCCGGCCCGCGGTGTGATCGGTCATCCGGCCCCCCGGCATGAAGCGGCTATCCGCGCGCTACGGAGCGCTCGGCGCGGGACCGGCTCGCTCGCGCGAGGCCCGGCCCGCGCCTCAGCCCGTCCTAGAGCGCCACGGTCACGCGTAGGTACGTTGCAGGAATCGAGGTGGTGTCCTCGCCGGCGCTCGTGTTCTGCTCGTCGAAGAGAACCTCGAGCTCGGCCTGCAGTTCGGCCCCTCGCCCGCTGGCTGCCGCAGCCTCGAAAGCGTTCATGGTCGGCCCGTAATACGTCCTGAATAGAGCGAGGAACTGCAAGGGCGCGGCCGCGTAACGCACGACTGCAACGACGTGCGGCCCGGCCCGTGATCAAGCTACGGGCCGCCGAGTTCACTCCGGAGGCGAAAACCCGCCGACGAGCACGCCGGCCCCCAGGTGCGCTCCCAGCACCGGCCCGACCTGCGAGCAGAACACCGGATCGCACCCGAACAGCTCCCGTCCGACCTGCGTGAGCCGATCCGCATCATCGGGCGACTGCGCGTGCTGCACGATCCACGCGCCCGCTCCGCTGTCTCGCAACTCCCTGAGGTACGCTGTCATCCGCTCGAGCGCTCGGCGATGGGTGCGGACGCGCCCGACCGGTGCGATCTCGGTGCCGAACGTCAGGATCGGCTTCACTTTCAGCGCGGTGCCGATCGCGGCCTGCGCGGCTCCGATCCGCCCGCCGCGCCGTAGGTACTCGAGCGTGTCCAGGCAGAACCACATCCCGAGCGACGCGCGCACCCGCATGACCCCCTGGAGGACCTCCTCCGCGCTGCAACCGCGCTCGGCGAGTTCGGCGGCGGCGAGGACGAGGGCACCAAGGCCGCCCGCGCCCGTCTGCGCGTCGACGACGGTGACCTGCTTCCCGCCTCCCTCGGCCGCCAGCACTGCTGCTGCCTCGCGCGCGTTCTGACAGGTGCCGGAGAGCGCCTCGGCGAGGTGCAGGGAGACGACGTCGCGGCCGCGCTCGAGCAGCGGCCGGTAGACCGCGAGGAAGTCGCCCACCGACGGCTGGGATGTCTTCGGCAACTGCGGCGAGTCGCGCAGGCGCGCGTAGAAAGCATCGAGGTCGACGTACTCGTGCTCAGGGCGCAGGTCGCCGTCCCAGCCGACGTACAGGCTGACCGGCGTGATCGACCACCGATCGATCAGCTCCCATGGCAGGTAGGTGGTGCTGTCGGTGACGATCGCCACCCTCGGCGGCTCGATGCGCTCGGCGTACCCCATGAGCCGCGAAGCCTACGGCCAGACCCGCCCTCAAGGGGCCGCCTCGGCTGGCACGGCCCCCTGCGACGTCGGCGGGCGGTCCGTTGGCGTCGCCGCGATGGAAGCTTCTTGGACGCCTTACCCAACCGGCTGGCACCTGCGGAGCCCAAAGCCGGTCTGCCGTGGGCTTGATTTGCGGGAGAGACCCGAATCGAATCGGAAACTGGAGGGCCCGCCAGTGGCGGACCCTCCGGGAACCATCAGCCGCTCCGGGGCCTACGCCCCGGAGCGGATTATCAGAATTTGCAGTTGTTGGTCTTGCCTGCCGTGTTTTGCTGAGCGTCCGGGCCGGCACTTGCCAATTCGGGCGAGTTGCCCGAGCACGTCGCGATCTTGCCGATGCTGTCGTTCGCCACCCAAGTGCCCTGACCGGCAGGCAGGTAGCCTTCGCTCGAGTATGTGGTGGTGTTGCCCGTCACCGTCAGGTTGCGCCCGATCGTGTCGTTGCTGACATCCAGAAGGCCGAATTTGCTGTTGGTGATGGTCAGATCGTGGTTGATCGTGACCGGCGGCGACAGGCTGAATTCCTGGCAGCTGTAGAAGTCGTCGGTGTAGTCGAGGTTGTTCTTTGAGCTGTCCCCTATCTGCAACTCGTATGCATTTTGCAGGCCGTTCGCTGTGAAGTTGTGGCCTACAGTTGTGTCGCAGAAATCGAGGTTGTACGACGACCCGTTCAGGACGATGTCGTGTCGGACGAGAACCGGTTCCGGCCCTTTGCCGCCCGGCGTTTGGTACACGCCGGTGGTCACGACAGACGCCCCATTGCTGATCAGATCGCGTCCGATCGTCGAGCCGATCGCGCCGAACGTCGATCCGCTTTCGAGCGTGACATTCTTTGTGATCTTCGCGCCCGCGATGACGCAGGCGTGACCGGCCGGCACCACGAGATTCTGGGCCGTCCCTTGGAAGACGGTGCTGTCTGTGTTGTCGTTCGGGTTGTATTCCGGGCATGTGACCAGCTTCGGCACTCTCGCTTGCGCAGCCGGGCCGGTCACAAGAACAGCGACACCGACCAGGGCAAGCGCTGCCGCCGCTCGCTTCATGTGATCGAACATGAAATCCCCCTCCATGGGCGCGCCGTCGCGCACCCGTCGAATTTCGTCCGCGGAGGCAGAGTTGGCGGGCAGGCGCCATGCCACCGTCCTTGGCGGACAGTTGCCGGATGGATACCAGGCCGGTTCGGCGCCGTCAAATTTCACACCTGTACGAAACCGGACCGAAAGGCCAGGATCGCCTCGTCTCTGCGGAAAAACGTTCGCACCCCATAAGGCCGGCCTATGCCAACTACACCAATCGCTATTGCGTAAAGGCCTCCTGGGTGCGGCGAGCGTCTATGATCGCCGAGGCGCGAGCGCTCTCGGGGAGCGGTTCGCAGGCAGATCACTAAGAGGGGGAGCGGGTGCGCGCAGTCAGAGTTGCCGTGGCCGGCCCAGAGGACGGTGTCACCCTGATCGGCGAGCACGTGAACGCGTGTTGACCAGCGCCTCGGGCTGACCGAGAGCAGGCTGAAAGGAACATCATGCGAATCCGGCAGATCGCGGCTCTAACGGGCATCGTGCTGACTGTCTCGGCGGTGGCTGCGGCCACGACGTACGCGGCTAGCCCACCTTTGCGCAAGTACTTCAATGGGTTTAACAAGAATACGAACGGCTGGTACGAAACAGTCGAAAGGGTCAAATCGGGCACCAGCGGCTACGAATACGCGAACGGTATCTCCGCAGCGCGAGGCAAATGGTACGCGCGCCCTTGCCAAGGATGCTCACCGTTGACCGACTGGGGAACAGGCTTCGAAGCGACCTCCTTCCCGGCTCACGGGTTTTCCACCTCATTGGACATCTACCTGGACACGAGCTACGCGATCGCCCATCCCGATGCCCGCTTCGACTGGGATACGGGCCTGCGTGGCAGCGCCGGCGAATTCCTCCAGGACTACGTGTTCAATGCCGGTACGAGCCCGTCCGGATGGTCGGGGGGGAGCGGCTTTGTCGTCAACGCAT